>OLGD01000371.1_pt1 | contig 94050 bp, 63 predicted proteins | sample 1605311 | NCBI WGS metagenome assembly OLGD01 (sample SAMEA3888917, study PRJEB22519) | human gut metagenome | biome: human gut; feature: human-associated habitat; material: faeces | place: Denmark | collected 2010
AAGGTGCAAATTTAAAAATGTTACTTTAAATCGCCCGATTTGTCGGGCAACTCATTTTATTGATATAATCAGAATATGAAATGATTTGACGTGGAGGAATAACAAATGGTAAAGCCGATAATAAAAGAAGTTTTCTTTCTGGGACAAAAATCAGAGCCAGCAACAAAGGCGGATCTGCAGGTAGGAAGAGATTTGCAGGATACCTTACAGGCGAACCGTGCCGGTTGTGTAGGCATGGCTGCAAATATGATCGGTGTGAAAAAGAGAGTGATTATTGTAAATATAGGGTTTGCAGATATTGTGATGTTTAATCCGGTTCTTTTGAAAAAGGATACTCCTTACGAGACAGAGGAAGGCTGTTTGTCTCTTACTGGTGTGCGTAAAACTACACGATATGAGAATATAGAAGTGGAATATTATGATATGAATTGGAAAAAGCAGCATCAGAAATTCAGTGGCTGGACAGCACAGATCTGCCAGCATGAACTGGATCATTTGGAAGGTATTTTGATTTAAGAGATATATGAAATTACAGGAGGGAGTGCTTATGGCATCGGAACGAACAGATGAATTATATAAGGTTTTACTCAGCAGAGGATATCCAAAAGAGTTCTGTGCGGAAATTGCTTATAAAAATATGAACACAGATTATACGGCCACCAGAATGCTGGGGTATCTGTACCGGATGAGTAATCCGCAAATTGAAGATATCGTGGATGAGATGCTTGCTATCCTAAGTGACAGGGATGCAATCATTCAGAAAAAAGAAATGGAACATGCACAGGAAGTGATCAATGAAATCTACAGGAATGGTTTGTAGAGAGGATGGATAAAAAGGCAATTTAAAGAATTTGATAAATCGAAATTTAGCGAGGAATGCAATATGAACTTGATATATAAAAGGCAACGATAGAAGATATAGATATATTAACAGAAGCAAGAATAGAGGTATTAAGAGCCGCGAATAAGTTATCTATTGATACGAATATGGATGAAGTGCGAAAACAGTCCTATGGCTATTACAAAAAAGCACTTTGTGATGGTACGCATATTGCATATTTGGTATTTGATGAAAATCAAGTTGTTGGTGCTGGTGGTGTTAGTTTTTTTCAAGTAATGCCAACTTATCATAACCCAAGTGGGAAAAAAGCATATATAATGAATATGTATACCAATCCTAAGTACAGGAGAAAGGGAATTGCATATAAAACATTAGACATGCTGGTTAAAGATACAAAAAGCAAGGGGATTACAGCCATTTCTTTGGAAGCAACTGATATGGGGCGCCCTCTGTATGAAAAATATGGTTTTATAAAAATGAATGATGAGATGGAATTGCCAGAATGATGACTTCTAGTGTACTGTCTCATTCCCATAATCTGTACGCCCCACTTTGTGGTATTCTAGCTGAGCAATTGCTTCAATTCAAATAGAAATGCTTCAGCTGCTTTTGAAAGCATATGATATTTTTTCCATGCGAAGATGGTATGCATTTTCGCGGACGGCATAAGCGGAATGAAGACCAAGGGATCATTATCGGTTACACTTACAAGGTTTTCGATGGCAAGAGCTGAACCGATTCCCTGCTCGACCATAAGGGAGGCATTATAGATCAGATTATATGTTCCGCGTATATTCAGACTATTCTTATTTTTTCTTGATACATGAGAAAGTACAGTGTCCGGACTGAATCTTGAGGATACAATAATCGGAATGGAAAGAAGATCGTCTTCTGTTATATATTCCTTTTGAGACATTGGATTCTTGCGATCGACCAGTAATCCAACGGTATCTTCATAGGGGATATCCAGATACTGATACCGTTCTTTATTTACCGGCTCAAACAAAAGACCAAAATCCAGAGTACCATGCTCCAGGCGTTCGGTTACATCCAGAGCATTTGCACTGTATACGGAAAATGTAATGCCTGGGTACTTTACCTGCGTTTTCTCCATCGCCTGAGCAATCAGACTGAATGCTTTGGTTTCTCCAGCTCCAATATGAACCTCTCCAGCAATCTCTTCCTCGGATGATGCAAATTCCATTTCGGTTTTTTCAATGAGAGCGATGATTTCCTCCGCACGTTGTCTGAGGCGCATGCCGTCTTCGGTGAGTAGTGTTTGTCGGTTGGTTCTAAAAAATAATTGTCTGCCAAGTTCGTTCTCTAAATCTGCCATCTGTCTTGATAATGCAGATTGTGAAACATGCAGTGTGTTTGCTGCAGTTGTCATATTTTCTTCTCTTGCAATTGCAAGAAAGTATCTAAGAGTTCTCGTTTCCATTTGATGATTCTCCTGAAATTGATTCTAATATGAATATGATAATACCAGGGTCAAAAGGTTATGCGTTTCATGCTTGCATGAAAAAGCATGACTTGGGGACCCATAAAACATGAGAAAGCAGCCCGAACAGGGCGGATTTCGAATGTTTTTAGGATTACGGGAGCATGAAATGCGGAGCAATCCGTGTATCATAGGGGTCAAAATACTTTTTGACCCCTATGATACCAGAATTAACAAGGATCAGCAATGAGATAATTGCATATCAGGCAATGAAATATAGATATTTTACATTTCAAGCACAGGGATTTATAATTTTGATTATAGGGAGGCTTGGTATGAATAAAGAACTGAAACAGGATTTACGAAGCCTTGGCTGTCCTGAGGAAATTATGAAAGAGTTAGATCATACATCTGACGAGGACAGAAAGCTTATGCTGCTCAAAAAGTACAGAAAACAATTACTTGAAAATGTTCATTTTGAGCAGAAACGATTACAGGATTTGGACTTTATTATATTTCAGATGAAGAAGCATTAAGACGAGGAGGACATTTAGCGATGGCAGAAAAATTGACACTGACTCAGGAATGGGATAAGACATTTGCAAAATCTGAGAAAGTTGATCAAAGCAAAGTGACATTTGCAAACCGCTATGGAATTACACTGGCTGCAGATATGTATATACCGAAAAATGTGACAGGAAAACTTCCTGCGATTGCAGTTTGCGGACCTTTTGGAGCCGTAAAGGAACAATGCTCCGGTTTATATGCACAGACGATGGCAGAGAGAGGATATCTTACTATTGCCTTTGATCCGTCTTTTACAGGCGAAAGTGGAGGCACTCCAAGATATATGGCTTCTCCGGATATCAATACGGAGGATTTTCAGGCAGCAGTAGATTTTCTTTCTGTACAGAATAATGTTGATGCAGACAGAATTGGAATTATAGGAATTTGCGGATGGGGCGGAATGGCCCTTAATGCGGCAGCACTTGATACAAGAGTAAAAGCAACGGTTGTATCGACAATGTATGATATGTCAAGAGTTAATGCAAATGGGTATTTCGATGCGGATGATTCTGAGGAAGCAAGATATGAAGCAAAAAAGGGATTAAATGCAGTAAGAACAGAAGAATTCAAGAAGGGTATATATACCAGAGCCGGCGGATGTTTACCGCTTCCGGTACCAGAAGATGTGCCGTTCTTTTTGAAGGATTATAGTGAATATTATAAGGGAAGAGCATATCACGCAAGAAGTCTTAACTCAAATGAAGGTTGGAATACAGTAGGATGTATGTCATTTATGAACCAGCCGATCCTTAAATACAGCAATGAAATCAGAAGTGCAGTACTTATCATGCACGGCGAGAAGGCACATAGCTGTTATTTTGGAAAAGATGCTTATGCAGAAATGGTAAAAGACAGTAAATATACGGATAACAAGGAACTTCTTATGATTCCGGGTGCTGTTCATACCGATCTTTATGACAATCTTGATGTGATTCCATTTGATAAGATGCAGAAATTCTTTGAGGCTAAGATGCAGTAGAAAGGTGAAAAATAGGACAGGAGGTATAATACTATGAGAGAAATTGTACAGACAGCAGGGAAAGATGCACTTGGAGCGTTTGCACCAGAATTTGCACATTTTAATGATGATATTCTTTTTGGTGAAAACTGGAACAACCAGGATATTGACGTAAAGATGAGAAGTATCATAACAGTGGTGGCGTTACTGGCATCTGGAATAACAGATTCTTCATTAAAATATCATTTGCAAAATGCAAAGAACCATGGTGTAACGCAGAAAGAAATTGCTGCAATTATTACGCATGCAGCTTTTTATGCAGGCTGGCCAAAGGGATGGGCTGTTTTTAATCTGGCCAAAGAAGTATGGGAATTAAATGAAGGCGATTTGCCTTATGAAGATGAAGCAATGAGAGCACATGCAAAATCCATGGTATTTCCGATTGGGGAACCAAACGATGCATTTGCCAGATATTTTGTTGGACAAAGTTACCTTGCACCTATTTCAACAAATCAGATAGGAATCTTTAATGTGACATTTGAACCTGGCTGTAGAAATAACTGGCATATACATCATGCAAAAAGTGGAGGCGGACAGATCTTAGTCTGTGTAGCTGGACGTGGTTATTATCAGGAAAGTGGAAAAGAGGCTGTAGAAATGAAACCAGGTGACTGTATCAATATTCCGGCAGAAGTGAAACACTGGCATGGTGCTGCACCAAATGAGTGGTTTTCACATCTTGCGATAGAGGTACCAGGCGAGGATGGTTCCAATGAATGGTGTGAAGCTGTATCAGAAGAAACGTATGCAAAGTTGAAATAGAGCATAACAATGACTCAATGGAGCGATACTTTAATATTTTAAAAAATTAATTAATGGAACGTTCTTTATTTTTCAAGGTTTTCAGAACTTCAAGGCAGCCGTCTGATCTTAAACATACGAAGGAGATTTCATTGTAGTTCGGTGGAACTTCCTGCTTGTTTTATGCAAAACCATGCCCCTTTTGTATCAATCTGACCGGAGTTTTTCAGCTTACCAATTTCAGTTGACATGGCACTGCGTTCCACACCCAAATAATCTGCCAGTGCCTGCCGGTCATAGGGAATCACAAACTCCGTGCTTCCGTGTTGTTTTGCCTGATCAAAAAGGAAGGCCATTAGCTTTTCTTTTGTTGATTTCTGCGACATATATCGAATTTTCTGGGACAGTGCCAAATTTTTCTGTGCCATCCCCTGTAGCAAATTCTTCATCAGAAGACTGTGAAAATGACAGGAATTGGAGCACGAGGTCAGAACACGCCTGCAATCCAGAAGGAGTACCTTGCTGTCTTTAATGGCAATAACGCTTACAGGCATGGTTTTAAGTCCTGCAAAAGAAAATACTTCTGCAAATAGTTCTCCGGGCTGCAGGATGGTCATTATGCTTCGATTGCCGTAATAATCTTCCCGGACCACCTGCACTGTACCAGATAGAACAACACCTACAAACCGGGCAGGAGTGCCTTCAAGAAATACTGGAGTGCCTTTCGGGACATCAGTGGTCTTACCATCCAGACATGCTATCATAGAATTCAAATCTGACTGGTCAATGCCATCAAATAATGGGCATTGCGATAATATTTCAAAAAAATTTTCCATAAAAATTCTCCTGTGTTGGAATTCCAACAGACATTCTTCCATCAGTATAATAGAATAAGCTCGTAACGTCAAGTGCAGCAAATATCAGGAGGAAATACAATGATTCGTAAAATTATCCAAATAGATGAAAAAAAGTGTAACGGATGCGGAGCCTGTGCTTCTGCCTGCCATGAGGGAGCTATTGGTATGGTAGATGGTAAAGCAAAATTACTCAGAGATGACTACTGTGATGGTCTGGGAGACTGCCTTCCAGCTTGTCCTACAGGAGCAATTTCATTTGTTGAGAGAGAGGCAGCCGCTTATGATGAAGCAGCAGTTCTGGCTGCAAAAGCCAAAAAGGAACAGCCGTTGCCTTGTGGTTGTCCAGGCTCTGCGGCAAAAGCCATCAAACGTCATGAGGCGGTTTCTGTAACAACCGCACCACAGGGGTCCGAGCTTCGGCAGTGGCCGGTTCAGATAAAACTGGCACCTGTGAATGCTCCATGGTTTGATGGCGCAAAGCTTTTGGTAGCTGCTGACTGTACAGCTTATGCCTATGCCAATTTTCATCAGGATTTTATTAAAGGACATATCACATTGGTAGGATGTCCTAAGCTGGATGCAGTGGATTATGCTATTAAATTGACTGAGATTATCCGTAATAACGATATCCGCAGTGTCACAGTGATACGGATGGAAGTACCTTGCTGTGGAGGCATAGAAAATGCCGTAAAAACAGCATTGCAGGATAGCGGAAAATTTATTCCGTGGAATGTGGTCACTATTGCAACTGACGGAAGTATTATAGAAAGAGTATAGGAGTGAATGTAATGAGCAATCATATGTTTTGTTTTCAGTGTGAGCAGACCGCAGGATGCGGCGGTTGTACAGGTAAGGTTGGCGTATGTGGTAAAAATGCTGATGTAGCTAAACTGCAGGATGAACTTACAGGAGTTTTAATTGGTCTTGCCAGAGCTTCCGATGGTCATCAGACGACATCCTCCACGCACAAGGCGATGATTGAAGGCTTGTTCACGACCTTGACTAATGTGAATTTCAATGAGGAAACGATTCTCTCCCAAATTGAGACGGTCAGACGGGAAAGGGAAGCTCTTATTCCCGGATGTAGTAGTTGTGCATCTGCGTGTGGCAGAAACGATGAATACGATATGACCAGACTTTGGACTGATGATGAGGATATTCGTTCCCTTAAATCGCTGATTTTGTTTGGACTTAAAGGTGTAGCAGCTTATGCTTATCATGCACTGGTGCTTGGTTATTCAGATGAGGAAGTAAATAATTTCTTTTATGAGGGACTGTTTGCTGTAGGAGAAGACTGGAATATGGAACAGCTTCTGCCAGTCGTAATGAAAGTTGGAGAAGTGAATCTTAAGTGTATGGAACTTCTTGATAGGGCAAACACAGAAACTTATGGACATCCAATTCCTACAGAGGTGTCTTTGGCAGTAGAAAGAGGTCCGTTTATTGTCATTTCCGGACATGATCTGAGAGATCTTCAGCTGTTGTTGGAACAGACAGAGGGAAAAGGTATTAACATCTATACACATGGCGAAATGCTTCCTGCCCATGCATATCCAGAACTTAAGAAGTATTCTCATCTTAAGGGGAATTTTGGTACTGCATGGCAGAATCAGCAGAAAGAGTTTGATAATCTTCCTGCACCAGTCCTCTTTACAACAAATTGTCTGATGCCGCCAAAGGAGAGTTATACGGATAGAGTGTTTACCACAGAAGTAGTGTCATATCCGGGGTTGGTTCATATCGGGGAGGAAAAGGATTTCACACCCGTTATTGAAAAGGCGTTGGAACTGGGAGGTTTCGATACAGATCGTGAATTTACCGGTATCAATGGAGGAAAAACGGTCACTACCGGATTTGGGCATAACACGGTTCTGTCTGTAGCAGGAACGGTCATAGATGCAGTAAAAGCCGGAGCTTTGAAGCATATATTCCTTGTGGGCGGCTGTGATGGAGCCCGTATGGGACGAAATTATTATACGGAATTTGTAAAGCAGACACCTGCAGACACAGCAATACTCACTCTGGCTTGCGGCAAGTATCGTTTCAACGATCTGGATTTGGGAACAATCGGTGGATTGCCGAGAATTATGGACATGGGACAGTGCAATGATGCTTATAGCGCAATCAAAGTAGCCGCTGCACTGGCGGAGGCATTTGAATGCGGCATCAATGAGTTACCGTTGACTTTGGTGTTGTCATGGTATGAGCAGAAAGCGGTCTGTATTCTGCTGACACTGCTTCATCTTGGAATGAAGAACATTTATCTTGGACCTACACTGCCGGCATTTCTGTCTGCCAATGTAGTAGACTTTTTGGTGAAGAATTTTGAGATTCATTCGACTACAACACCGGAACAGGATCTGGCAGAGATAACTGTCCAGTAAGTGCCATTGAGGTATAAATACAATCCCATAGTGACGGCATTTGAGACTAAGGGTTCAAATGGCATTGAATTGCTGCAATACCGAAAACAGTGCCCAAGATGAAGCTGGATGAGAATGAGCCGAACATGGCGAAAATGCTGATTGAAACTATGACCGGAAAGTTTGTGGCAGTTGATGCAACCGGACCGTCCAATGTGATCAATCTGATGGAACTGAAACTGGTTATGCAGCCAACTTTTGAAACTTAGAAATTTATCAATAGACGACTTTTAGATTGTTCATTACAAAAAACGAAAAAATTGTGCTATAATCTTCCGTATACGGGAGGTAAAAAACATGAATACAAAGTATACACATGAATCTGCACTGGAACTTTTAAGAAAGTATAATAAGGAGCCTTTCCATATTCTTCATGGACTGACCGTAGAGGGCTGTATGCGCTGGTATGCAAAGGAATTGGGTTATGGTGATGAGGAGGATTTTTGGGCGGCGGCAGGATTGCTCCATGATATTGATTTTGAGCAGTATCCCAAGGAACATTGCCAAAAGGCGGTGGAACTTCTGGAAGAAGATGGAGCGGAACCGGAAATCATTCACGCGGTCTGCAGTCATGGCTATGGAATCTGCAGTGAGGTAAAACCGGAACATAGGATGGAGAAGGTGTTATTTGCAGCAGACGAGCTGACGGGTCTGATCGGTGCGGCAGCTAAGATGAGACCTTCTAAGAGTGTGATGGATATGGAACTGAAAAGTCTGAAGAAAAAGTATAAAGATAAACGCTTTGCTGCGGGGTGTTCCAGAGACGTGATCGCAGCGGGAGCAGAGCAGCTGGGATGGTCATTGGATGAATTGATGGAAAAGACGATTCAGGCGATGAGATCTTGTGAGGCGAGTGTTCAGGCGGAGATGGAAATTCTTTAAGCGTATGGGTAACTGTGATGGTACAAACAGTTACCCATACTTTTTTCTATTAAATTTTTTGGATAATATTTAAGTATTTTGGAATTTGTGGAAATTTTTCTTCTTCTCTTATAAAATAATCCATATTTAAAAGAAAAGGAGGAGCATATGGGTAGCAGAAGTAAAAAAAGGTGGAGAAACAGGAAACGTGTCTGCAGTTTGTTGGTGGCTATGCTGATTTTGGTACAGACGTTGTATGTCAGCGGCTTGTCCTTGCCGGTGTGGGGAGCAAATGTGACAGAGGCAGACAATCAGGTAACTATCCAAAAAGAAAATTATACCGTAGAAGTTGCATTGGATGGGTTCCGGTATGGTTTTTATAAGCCGGATGGTACGGTGATTGCGGACAAACATGCCCAGTCAGGTATTTGTTTTGGGGCGGCAGGAACAGATCCGTCTCCCGCAGCGGCCAGTACCTGGCTTGGAATGGATGGAGATGTTGCCAGTTTTGAAGTTGTGAATGAGAAGCAGCAGAAAGCTCAGGTGAAGATGCATCTCTACGAACGGTATGTAAAAGTTGAGATTCTTCCGGAAGCAATTCAGGAAGAAGGCGGTGATACGCCTGAAATAATCGGCAGTCTTCCGAAGCTTACCTGGGAAGAAGCAGAGGAAGGGTGGCAGGTTTCACCGGAACAGAACACGGCGCTGTTTGTAAAAGGCACGAAGGGAAGCGGTTCGGCAACGGTAAAAATGCTGGATATTGCCACGGCGAATAATTACGTCATGGAGGCGGATATCATGATTCCTTCAGGGAGCAGATCCGTGGGGGTATTCGCACAGTATGTTCCTTCTGACAATAAGGATTCCATGGGAAGAGATTTTAACTGCTTTTTTGTAAAACCGGGAAAGAGTGGAAATGTAGGGCTGAAGAATATTTTGTCTAATGTACAGTTGGGCGGTCCTTCCGGTTATGAGATTAAGGCGGGTGTATGGTATCAACTGAAGATGATCGTTGATGGTTCTAAAATCAGCACATACATCAATCAGGATCTTATCTGGGAAGATGTGAATAATACCAGTAATAAAGAAGGTTCCTGTGGATTACGTATCGATCAGGTAGATGCGTATGTGGATAACGTACGTGTTTATGATCAGGAGTATGTATATTACCAGAATGATTTTGAAGGAACTACATTAGAGGAGGTGAAATCCCAGTTTCAATCAGAACTTGGTTCCGAAGAGATGGAACTGGTGACAGAGAGTACAGCACGTCCGGAATTGAATTCTTATCTGGAACTGGAAGGGAACCGTGCTGCATCAGCGGTGACAGGCACAAGAGAAGATGTCGTACAAAGTGTACAGTCCGATATCCGGTTTACAGACGGAGATGAAGAGACCGGGAATTCTCTGGTGTTTGGATGGCAGGATGCACAGAACTATTATGGACTGGGAGTGTTGAGAAGTTATCCCGGAAAACTGGTATTGTATAAAGTAAATGCAGGAGCAATGACAGTTATCCGGGAAGAGGCGTTTGATGCGGCAGCAGGACAGAACTACCAGTGGAAAGCAGAGATTCAGGGAAATAAAATCACCGGATTTGTAGATGGGGTCAAAGTGATAGATTCCGCAGACGATACGGAAACAGAAGTTATCAAGGGAAAGACAGGAATTTATACCACAGTAAGTACGGCCGCTGTAGATGAGTTTTCTTATACAAAGGCCGAAGGAGAAACGATTACCTGTAATTTTAACAATGGTGATTTATCGCAGTGGGAGATAACAGAAGACCTGGTTCGGATCGGCAATGCATCCAAGGGGAAGGTACCGGCGCCATATGGGGGAGGTACCGGTTCTGATGATGAAGAGAAGGTACAGAAATTTGTGATTGATGCAAGAGTGGAAGGGTTAGATCCGTTGTATGGATTGGGTGATTACGGTGCCCATAATAATTCCGGAGGAGTACGCACCACTTCCAATGTGGCAGGAACAGAGCGGACCAGCAAAGGCAGCTTTACCAATATGTCAGATGGAAAACGGTTTATATCAAACTTTACCGTAGCACCCCAGAGAGGATTTGCGCAGGTATTGTTTGAGGAAGGAGAAAAGAGAGTCTCTCTGAACGAAAGTCAGACAATGCTTGGCGTATTGGAAACACCGGCGGTAAAAACTCTGTATTATTTCTTTGGAACCATGACAGAAATCTATGGTGATTATAAGAAAATAAGAAATGAAGAGGGTTATGAGGATACGAAACCTCATTATGAGATGTTTGGTCTTGGATGGGAGGCATTTGGTTCTCTTGGATGGAATGCATATCAGTCTTCTGTAATGGAGACCGTAAAGAACTATGTGGACAGTGGTTACAATATTACATGGGCAGTCATTGGATCAGGATTCTGGCCGGGTGACAGAAGCGGATTGGAAGGTACGACTACCAGTTTCGGAATGTGGGATGATACGGAAGATCCCAATGGCAGAAAGGATGGCCTGGCAAATCCCAGATTTCCGGATCCGGATGGACTGAAACAATTCTTTGCAGACAATGATATCAAATTGTTGCTGGGACTTCGGAATCACTTTAAACTTCCATCCGAATTGGGCGGAAAATATGATGCATCTGTAGACGGACCATATCCGCTGGAAGGGCTGGAAAAAGATTACTATATTAAAAATGAAGACGGCAGTCTGTTTACTGTAGCGAAAGCAAAATATCCTACCGGAGGTATCACAAGGGGAAATGTAGGTCTGGTGGATGGAACGAATCCGGATGCTCTGGAGTGGTATCGTCAGGGAGCGGCACTGTGGGGTGTAGATGGGTTTAAAGAAGATGCCATGATCAGTCAGAGTACCTATCATGACGGAAACTGGAATCTGCTTCTTGCCAATATGGTGAATAAGGATGACAGCCTTATGATTGTCAGAAACGGAGCATATTCTCTTCCGGGTGATGTGCTGCGTATCAATGATGCCAACTATGGAACCTCCAATGGATCCTTTAACAATTCTCCGGACCGTATGCCGATTAATTTGTTATCCTATGCAGCCAGCGGTGTATCCAATGTGTATCCGGATATTGTGGGAGGAACAGGCGGCAATATCAACGACAGGAATTTCCAGAAATATGTGGTGCGGAATGCTCAGATGGCAGCGCTGACTCCCAGTATCTCTGTGGGAATCAACGTACTGAAGATGAATAATGAGGAGAATAAGGAGGCGGCATTCCATGCAATTAACTGGCACAGTACCTATGCACCTTATATCTATGATGCGGCACTGAAGAGTTGGGAGAGCGGATATCCGGTTTCAATGACTCCGTTGTATATTGCATATCCAAACGATGGAAATACATATGATATGATAAGTTCAGACAAACGGCAGTTTGAATGGCTTCTGGGAGAATCTATTTTGGCAGCGCCGCTGTTTGGAACTGATTTCCTGACTGCGGAAACCAGAGACGTATATCTGCCGGAAGGAACGTGGATTGATTATAATAGCGGTGAAGTACTGGAAGGACCGATGACTATCGAAGCCAGAGAATATCCCATTGATGAGATGCCGATCTATATCGGAGGCAAGGGTGTTCTGGTAGGAGAAGATATGGAAAATAAAGGGAATTATTTTGCTGAGATATTCCCTGTTACGGAAGGTGAGTCCATATATCAGTATACCTTTGTAGACGGAGAGACGACTTCCACATTCAAGAACCAGAATGAAGGCTGGTCGCCGGCTACCTTGAAGGTAACGGACACTACGGCGGATAAGGATGTAGATTATACTTATAACGAGAAAAACAGATCCATCAAGTTTGCTTATGAAGCAGGTCATGATTATGTACTTACAGGAGGAAAGGGCACAGGCGCTGTTGTATCTGCTTCGCTGACTGCTGAGAAAACTCAGGTATCTGTTGGTCAGAAGCTGAATTTATCTGTAAGGGCAGCTTGTGATGACGGGAAAAAGCTTTCAATGGAAGAACTGGATGTGAAGTTCATTTCTGATCAGGAAGATGTTATTTCTGTAGAAGCAGATGGAACGCTGAAAATCAGGCAGAATGGCGAGGCCTCCATAACTGCACAGGTACAGAAGAAAGGCATGGATTCGCAGACTCCTGTGATCAGTAATGCAGTTAAAATTCAGGTTATTGATCCTTACGCCACAATCACGGGTCCGATGACCCTGATTCAGGATGATTTTGAAACCGGAAATCTGAATCAATGGAAAGACCTTCAGAGTGATTATGAAATTATCGAGCGTAATGACAGTAATTGTGCACATTACAAAAACACTTCTCCTTCTGCGAGAGGAACCATGTTGCTGAATAATGGCGACTGGTCGGATTACAGCGTGGAAGCTGATATAACGGTGGACAATCCGCAGGCAGGAAAGACAGCAGGGTTAATCCTGAGATATCAGGAGTACAATTCTTGTTATCTTTTCGCATACACACATGGAACCGGATTACGCTATATTAAGAGAAATGTGACAGATGGCAGCGTAGATGTAAAATCGGTTGCATTTACTATGGAGAGCGGCAGGCGTTATCACTTTAGAGCAGAGGCTAAGGGAAATGTGTTTACTCTTTATGTGGATGATGTAAAGATGATGGAAGTCACGGATGAGGCGGCGAAAACGCCTGTGATTACCAGTGGTTCCGGAGGTTTATACGCCAGCGGTATGCAGGCAGTATTTGATAACGTGAAAGCATCGCGGGTTATCAACCAGGTGCCGTTTGAGATACAGGGTACGGTAACTTGCGCCGATCAGGTACAAGTATCTATTACACAAGGTGAGAAACAGTATCAGGGAATCGTTTGGGCAGATGAAGATGGCAAATGGAGTTATCCGGTGTATTATCTGGAGAACGGGGAACATAAGGTGGAAGTTACCATTCCCGGACAGGATCGTACCGGGAGCGTATCTGCTGAGATTAACGTTTTGTTGGAGGAATCTGCTGTTGCTCCTGACCGATCAGCCTTGGTTGAGATGATTCAAAATGCGGAAGCAGTAGATGGAAGCAAGTTTACGGAGGAGACATATTGTGCGCTGCAGGAAAAATTATCAGCGGCAAAAGCAGTTTTGGCGGGACAGGCAAGTCAGGTAATGTTGGATGAAGCTGTTCGGGAATTACAGGCAGCGATAGAGGCGTTGGAGGAAAAACAGGAGCCGACGCCGGGTCCGAAACCGGTAGAAACAATCTTTGAAGATGTTCATGCAGATGACTGGTTCGTTGGGAATGTCCAGTATGTATACGATCAGAAATACATGACTGGTATGGATGCAGTACATTTCGGACCGTCTGTAAATTTATGCCGTGCACAGTTTGCAACGATTCTGTATCGTATGGAAGGTTGTCCGGAGGTTGTGTATGATGCGAAGTTTCCGGATGTTCCGGAAGGAACCTATTACAGTGATGCTGTAACCTGGGCAAGTTCTGCAGAGGTGGGAATTATTAACGGATATGCAGACGGAGCAAATGCAGGGAAGTTCGGACCGGCAGATGATATTAACCGGGAACAGCTTGTAATCATGTTGTATCGTTATGCACAGTACAAAGGTTTGGATGTCAGTCAGACATCCGATATGGCGGATTTCCCGGATAAAGACAGTGTCAGTGAATTTGCAGAGGAGGCCTTTGGCTGGGCGGTGGCGAACGGTCTGATCAAAGGAGACCAGGGCAGGCTGAATCCCCAGGGAAGTGCGGCACGTGCGCAGTGTGCGGTTATTATTCAGAGATTTATGGAGAATGTGGCAGTGTAGAGGAGCTTATGGGTAACAGAAGAAAAAAACGAGGACGTAGGAAATGGATCTGTGGTCTGGCTGCCGCTGTGCCGCTCGTGGCGGGTGTAGTATATATTGGTGATTTTTCATTTCAGATATGGGAAAAAGGGAATCATGCTCCCGGCATATGGTTGACTATATCTATGATTATATCAATTATAGCGGTTGTGTATTTTATCAGGAAATACGGAAGAAAGGAATAGGTCTATCGTCTTTTAAGGGGGCAGTTACTGAATATTTACAGTGACTGCCCTTTTAAAATATGTTTAAAGACTGCGGAGAGAATTTCTAAAATATCTGATAAAATTTCCAAAGATATTAATAGTTTTCATATGGCATCACAAGATTTTTGGAACAGAATACTCATATTTTGGAAAGTATTGAGTCTTTTTCCATCTCGTCTTATAATCCAGACATCAGCAGTGAGGGAAGCTTAAGACACACTTTGGAGCGTGTTTGGAGGAGTAAAGATGAATCATATAACATATGACGTGATTATCGTCGGCGGAGGTGTTTCCGGTGTATGTGCGGCTTTGGCATCAGCCAGGGCAGGTAAGAAGACGGCATTGCTGCAGAACCGTCCTGTTCTCGGAGGAAATTCCAGCAGTGAGATTCGGGTCTGGACCCGCGGGGCTGTGGGAGGAGGAAGTATCTATGCCGAGGAAATGGGAATTCTTGGGGAATTGAAACTGGAGAATCTTCATAAGAATCCGGATGCAAATCCGATTCTATGGGATGAAGTTTTGTTGGATGCCGTGCTGGCGCAGAAACATCTGAAATTATATCTGAATACAGTTATGACGGATGTTGAGATGGAGACAGAACACCGCATCAAAGCAGTGAAAGCCGTCCAGATGGGAAATGAACAAGAGTACCGCATGGAAGCGGGGATATTTATTGATACAACTGGTGATGGGACATTGGCATATAAAGCAGGCGCGTCTTACCGCATGGGAAGAGAAGAAAAAGCGGAGTATGGCGAGAGTCTGGCAGCAGATCAATCTACCGGTCATGTACTTGGCTCTTCGATTTTTTTTCAGTCAAAAAGGACGGATCACCCGGTGAAGTTCATAAAACCTGATTATGCGTATGGACTGGATGAGATTCAGGGACTTTTGAATAGGGGCGGCAGGATTGTCAACGAAGAGATGAACGGCTGTGATTATTGGTGGGTGGAATTTGGAGGAATCAAAGATACCATCAAAGACAATGAAGAAATCTCTCTGGAACTGCGCAAGGTGGCCTATGGAATCTGGAATTATATCAAGAATTCCGGAAGGTTTGCGGCAGATTATCTGACTTTGGAATGGGTAGGAAATATTCCGGGAAAACGGGAATCCCGACGGTTTGAAGGAACGTATCTTCTGACACAATGTGATCTTGAGGAGAACCGAAAATTTGAAGATGCAGTCTGTTACGGAGGATGGTATATGGATTTCCATCCCAGCGAAGGGATTTACTCGGAAGAAGAGTTTTGTACACAGATTCCGGTAAATGCATATGACATTCCTATGCGGTGTCTCTATACACAGAAGATCGAAAATCTCTTGTTTGCAGGGCGTATCATCAGTGTCACGCATGCAGCATTTTCGTCAACCAGGATTATGGATACCTGCGGACTTACAGGGCAGGCGGCAGGTGAGATTGCAGCTTATGCACTGGAAAATAAGATCTGTGTGGCTGAGGCAAATCAGGAAAAGCATATACATAGGATTCAGCAGCTTTTGCTGAAACATGATCTGGGGGCGTTTGGAACTGTAAATACGGATCAGAGCGATCTGGCAGGACAGGCATACATACAAAGCAGCGGCTCTTATCTTCCGGGAAATGAAAAAGTTATCGGATATATGGAAATTGATGAACATACATTTTTGATTCTGCCGGATGCAGGGAGACAAAGCAGAATCGGAATACGCGTAACTTGTACCTGTGATACGGTGCTGACCGGGACGGTCTATGAGAGTGAACTTCCTTCCAGATTCCGGGATGGCAGGGAGAAAGAGAGAATCCGGATTCCGGCAGCAAAAGGTCAGGAGGTCATTGAACTTCCGATAACGGCTGTGAAACCGGACCGATATGCAAAAATCGTATGGGACAGGAATCCGGATATAAAAATGGGGATCACGGACAGACGGCTTACCGGTTTTCTGGCAGGGCAAAAGGATTCTCCCTGTTATGTTACACCTGCGGTTATCTGCCGTATCAGTCCTTATGAAGCGGAGCAGGTTGTCAATGGGATAAACAGAGTTTACAGGAGTACAAACCTTTGGGTTGCGGATCAAAAGGAAGCATGGCTGGAATTTTCCTGGGAAACGTCTCAGAGAATCGGAGAAATCCGATGCACCTTTAATCCCGGATTGGAGTTGGAACTTCCAAGCAGCATTACCATCAGTGAAAATCCCCATCATGGTTTTTCGAAAAGAACCGGGGAGCCGGAGCAGTTGGTAAAGGACTTTGATATCTATGCGGAGATTGCAGGACAGATGGAAAAGGTAGGGGAGGTTCGGAATAATTATCAGCGGTTGTGTGTCATTCCCATAGCAGCAGTTAAGACCAGAAAGGTCAGAATTGTATTCCGTCAAACATGGGGCAAGGTTCCGGCGGAGGTCTTTGAAATCAGATTCTATGAAAGAGAGGCAATATCATGAGTAAGAAGTTAAGACACGGATTCCGGATGACGGACAGCATGGTAGGATTTGTTCTGGTGCTTCCGGCATTGGCAATCTTCTGCGGGGTCATCCTGTATCCTTTTGTAAATTCAGTATTAATGAGTTTTACAGACAAGTCGCTGGTAATGCCGACCAGCCAGTTTGTGGGGGTTGAAAATTACATCAAAACATTTAAAGATCCTACATTTGTACGTACCTTGACAAATACGGCGGTTTTCGTAATCTGTTCTACCGCGCTTCCGTTTATTCTGGGGCTTATCTGGTCCATCATCCTGGATCTGAAGTTTAAGGGAGCCGGAATTATGAGAGGGGCAACTTTGATTAACTGGATTATCCCCGGTGCGTCCATCAGTTTTCTGTGGTCATTTATCTTCGATGCAAATCATGGAATCGTCAATGAACTGTTAACCGGAGCCGGACTGATTGATTCCAATATCAACTGGCTTGGTTCCGGAAAGACGGCTATGATGGCTGTTATCATTGCAAGAACCTGGCAAATGCTGCCGTGGTACATGGCATTTCTTACAGGAGGACTGCAGGGCGTGTCTTATGATCAGATTGAAGCTGCCCGTATGGACGGAGCAGGAAACTTAAAAGTATTTCGCCATGTTATCTTACCGGAGATGAAGCCGATTATTGTAATCGTTCTGGTTCTGGGAATTATCGGAAACCTGCAGCATTTTGATATTCCGCAGGTTATGACATCGGGAGGTCCGGCGGGCTCAACAACACTGTTATCCACCGCAGTTTACCGGCAGGCATTCAGCAGTTATAAAGTGGGTATGGCAGCAACCATAGGAACTATCTGGGCGATATTCCTGGCGATGTTCAGTATATTCTACAGCAGAAATGCAGGAAGAGATTAGGAGGCATATATATGTTCAGCAAAACAAAAGGATTTAAAGCATTTATCGGAATCTTTTCCATAATCATTGGTCTGTTCGTATTCTTTCCGCTGTTCTGGATGATTAACACTGCATTGAAGACGGGAGACCAGACCTTCCATGTATCACTGTTCCTGAATCATTTTACACCGGAGCATGTGATGAGCGTATTGAAAGATAAGGAAATCCTGAACTGTCTGAAGAACAGTCTTCTGGTATCCTTTACCAGTTCCTTCTGCGGAACGCTGGTGGCGATGTTTGCAGGATTCAGCTTTTCAAAGTTCCGTTATGTGGGAAAACGGGGTTTTATGTCACTGGTCATGATGGCACAGGCATTTCCCCAGGCAATTTTATTACTCACACTCTACATCATGATGCAGAAGCTTGGACTGGACGGCAGCTATACCGCATTGATTCTGTCCTACACCGCATTTGTTCTTCCGGTTGGAACCTGGACTTTGAAGGCTTACTTTGATCAGCTTCCGGATGCTTTGATTGAATCAGCAAAAATTGACGGTGCAGGATGGGGAACCATTATTTTTAAAATTATTTTTCCGCTTTCCATACCAGGAGTAATCTCCACTGCAATTTATGCATTCGTATGGAGCTGGAACGATTTGTTGTATTCTTTGACTTTGATTACCGATGCTTCCAGACGGACACTGGCACCGGGATTGGTTATGAGATATATGGGTGAGTTTAATAATAACTGGCCGGAGATGATGGCAGCTTCCATTATTGTATCCATACCGGTTACATTAATCTTCATCTTCTTACAAAAGTATTTTATCGCGGGATTAACTTCCGGTGCGGTGAAAGGATAAAGAAAAAATAAGAAAGAAAGAGGGAAAAGCAATGAAGAAGAAAGTAGTAGCAATGATGATGGTATTAGCAATGACAGCAAGTATGGCAGCCTGCGGATCCGGGGAAGAATCCTCTTCGGCTTCCAGGTCAGAAAGTTCACAGACAGAAGATTCTTCCACATCCAAAGAGGAGGATTCCAGTTCCGAAAGCAAGACGGAAAGTACGGAAGGTGGAAATCTGGTCTGGGCAACATGGTCTTCACAGGAGGACAGTACAAAAGATATTATCAACGGTATGGCTGAGAGCTATAACGGAAAGGGAGGCGCACAGGTAGAAGTCATCGGCTGGCCGTGGGCAGATACCCAGCAGCAGTTGATTATCCGGAATCAGGGTTCAGAAGTTCTGGATGTGGCACAGGTAGATATCGGAATGTTCGGAGCACTTTCGGAGATGGGAGTACTGGTGGACATGAATGAACTGATGGGCGAGGACTATCTGAAGGAAAATTATAGTAAAGCTGCTCTTGAAGTAGGAAATGTAAATGGCGAACAGTTAGGTATGCCGTGGTCAATCGCATCTATTAACATGGTTTATAATCCTACGCTGCTCAAAGAGGTGGGTTATGACGAACCGCCGAAAACAATTGAGGAATTTGAAGCTTGTATGAAAGCGCTGAAGGAAAAAGATCCGGAGATTATCCCTTACGGTATCTCCACCAAGGATGCAACGATGGCTACCGATTTCCAGCCGTGGCTGTGGACATTTGGTGCAAGTCTGGTGGATGAGGACGGCAATGTTACGGTTGACAGTGATGCGGCCGCAGAATGTATCGACTGGTATAAAGGTCTGTTAGATAACGGATATATTCAGATGAATATTGCACGTTCCGATGCAAGAACCTTGTTTGCACAGGGTAAGATGGCATTCTATGATGATGCAATTTCCTGTAATGGTGTGGCAGTGAGCAATGGTGTGGATGAAGCATCTCTGGAAGAACATATCCAGCCGATGGACCGTCCGGTTCTGAAAGAGGGCGATACGCCTCAGTCAGCGATGTGGGGACATCTTCTGGTTGTATTCAAAAAATCTGAAAATCAGGCACAGGCAGCAGATTTCATCAAACATGTGATCAGCGAAGAGGAATCTCTGAAATATCTGGAGAGCAATGGCATGCCTCCGGTACTGAATACCGCAATCGATAGTGATGCCGTTAAGAACAATTCCTGGGTAAGCAAGTGGCTGGATATCACTGCTGACGGAAGAAAACTGGAATTTGCACTGAAGAGCAATGGTTCCGAGCTGAATAATATCGTGGTAGAGGAATTACAGTCTGTGTTGACTGGAGACAAAGATTCCAAGACAGCCGTATCGGATATGAAGGCAAGACTGGAAGCAGCATACTGATAGATATAATAAGAGGACGGATACTTGAATATGGTCTTAAAGTATCCGTCCCTTTGAAGGTGGAACAGGTGATTGCGAATCTTTAAAACGACTTCCGGAGAGTTTCGCAATCGTCTATATGGAAGTGGAATCAGAAAAGGAGAATGGTATGAAAAGACGTATATGGAACAGATGTATCGCATTGCTGACTGTTTTCGTTATGATCATGACGACACTTTTCGGTTACGGCAGCACAGGGGTGGCTGCGGAAGTAGTTTCTGCAGAAGGAATCAAAATTGATGTGAATAAAAAGAACCTGATAACAAGCGGCGGTTCTTCGTCTATCAATGAGTATCGCAGCGGTGCAGGTTTTGATAATGGGGATTTCTGGTTTATTCAAGGAACCGGCGGATGGGTGAAGTTTCAGATTTCAGTGCCGGAGCCTGGAACTTATCAGGTTTATATAGGTACGAAAGATAATCCGGATCGTGGAGTTTGCCTGTTTACTGCAGATGCAGGCAAAACTACAATCGGAACAGTGGATGTTTACAACGCGGATACCAACGGTGTGTTTGCAGAGCATGAGGTGGGAACTTATACATTTCAGGATATTACGGAGATAGATTTTACTTTGAAGGTTACGGGAAATCATCCCAATGCTTCAAAAACAGGAATTGCACTTGATTATTTCCGGTTAGTGAAAAAAGATGGGACTGGTCAGGAGCCGACCCCGGAACCGGAGAAATCTCAGCCAGTTTACTATACCACAGAAAGCCCGGAATATCGGGAGAACGGTACAGGATGGACAGATGGGGAAGGACTTCAAAATTATGACGGAGAAACCTCAGTCAGAGTGACTTCTGTAAAAGATGATTCAGCAATCTGGGATTTTTATCCCCCTGAGCTTACAGCGGGTGAGGCGAATTATATTCTGTCTGTATGGGTGCCGGAGAATCTGGAACATGCAGGAACTGTGATTTTTACGGCAAATGCCACAGGCGGTAAGTGGACCCGGGAAGTAGATCAGAAGTCAGCCGGGGGGACCTGGGTGAAGCTGGCAGTTATTAAGGCACAGGCAGATACATCGGTAAATGTATTATTGACAGTTCCGGAGGGAATCTGTACGGCAGCTGCGGCATTGAAAGTGGAAAAAACTACGGCGGCTATGGATGCACCGGATCAAGAGCAGGGCGGAGAGGATACGACAAACATCAATTTGTATGTAAATCAAAGCGGTTATGATACAGAGGATTCAAAGCGGGGGACTATTACCAACGTGGAAGACGGCACAGAGTTTCAGGTGAAGGCACAGGCAGATGACAGCATTGTTTATACCGGAGCTACGGAAAATTGGATTGCGGATTTTTCCGACTTTCAGCCAGAGGAGAAGAGTGATTATTATCTGGAATGCAAGGGAAAAAAATCTTATGATTTTACCATCGCCAGAAACTGGATGCAGCATGTGTCAGTGAAACCGGCGCTTGATTTTATGGAACAATCCAGAAGTGATGCATGGGAGTATGGAAAAAAGGGAATCGGTTGGAGAGACGGCCACCAGTTTTCGTTTGAACTTCCTTCTTTAGTTCTTCAATATATGGCGAATCCCTCTTACTATGATCAGATGGAGCAAAATGTCTATCGGATCAATGAGACGGAATATGAAAATCTGCGTACGCAGAACGAGCCGGATATTATCTGGCTGATGAAATTTGGAGCAGAACGGTATTATGACTGGCATGTAAATGAAGGAAGAGCACTTCATGGACTGATCAAAGAGCAACTGGCTTATTTCCTGTATCTCTATCCGGAAATCAGCGCGTATGTGACAGAAGAGGATTATGAAAGAATCCGTGATATGACGATTGAGGTTTGGGAGGATCCTACGGCTCCTGCTGCAGAGAAAGATATGTGGTGGAATATTCAGGGAGAAAAACATAATCTTCTGGAAGTACAGGATGTGGTGGGGGAAATCAAGGGAGGATACCCGCCGGCACATTCTATCGTGCCCAATCTGATGATGTATGAGATTGTACGTCGGGACGGACTTGGAGATGGGGAAAAGTATTTCCAGGCAGCTTATGATAATTGCGTCTATGTTCTGGAACATTTTAATATTACAGATACCCGCTATTCCAAAGGGCAGAGGATGAGTGAGCACGTGGTGATGGAAAACCTGGCTTACTTTCAGGAAATGTATCCGGAGCGGGCGCCAGGGAATCTGAAATCTGAGATTGCAAGGTGGGCGTCTGTGATGACGGCTCGTTCCGATAATCAGTGGGATATGCGTATGGCCGCTTCTGCGGCGGCAGGAGACAGTTCCGATTACTGGACAGGGGCAAAATGGGCCTATGACCAGGGACAGTGGACTTCCATCATGAACGAATGCGGCAGTGAAGCAGGTCTCCAGTCAGCGATGTATGCAGCCGGACGGGTGCTGGGCGGAACGGACGAAGAGATGCTGCAGACCATCGGTGATGCGGCGATCGATAATATGTTTGGAAGAAATCCCAGCGGCCGTATGTTTTTCTATGATGCGGTACGTGACATCGAAGGTGCGGATCTTGGATGGTACAAAAAGTATGCAGGAGGAAACGGCGTCCTTGGGGAGGTAACAGGAAGAATCGATGGTTCTCCAAAGGAGGCTTCCTATCCCTATAATCCGGATGCAGATCCAGGTTATACCGAAGGCTGGATTGCTTATAACAGTGCATGGAATGCTTCATTGGCTTATGAGGCGGCAGACAAGATTTCGGTATCCACGGATGTATCGAAAGTGGAAGTTGGAAATCCAATTCAGATTACCCTGACTTCAGCGGCGAATCTGGATTACAGTCAGGTAGAAACCGCGGAAGTGGTGGTGACCAATACGATGACCGGAGAAAGCGAGAAGGTTACAGTTACGGAAAATGCAGCGGATGGTTCTTATTTCACAGGAACTTATACCGCGCCGGACACGACCTGTACATTGGAGATTTCTTATGGATACGGAATCTTTAAGGAATCCGCAGAGGTTCTGGTCACAGGCGGTATCTTTACACCTGTCACAGACCTTGTATTGGAAAAGGAGAGTCTTGCTTTAAAAGCCGGAAGCAGCGAAAAGCTTCAGATCAAAGAGGTGATTCCGGCAGATGCGACCTTTAAACAGGTTGATTTCAGAAGTGAGGATCGTTCTGTTGCGACAGTTACTGCAGAGGGAGTTGTAAAAGGAGTAAAGGAAGGCAGCACTGGGATTCTTGTATCTTCCAGATCGAATCCGGAAGTGGAGGTCAGATGCCAGGTAGAGGTAGAGGCGGCTGTTCCGGTTTCTCTGGCAGTGAAGATCAATCCCGGTACGATCGGATTGGGTAAAACCGCACAGGTTGAAGTTACGGGTGTGAAGTATAGTGATGAAAGTATGGTAAGCGCGGAATCACTTGCTTTTACTTACGAATCGAAAGATACGAAAACGGCTTCCGTAGATGCGCAGGGTGTTGTTACAGGAGCCTATGCAGGCAGGACTGTGATTGAAGTAACCGCGGAAAAAGACGGTGTCCGGATTACCGGACAGGCGGTTGTTACGGTAGAGGCATTGAAAGTAATTTATGAGATGGATACCCTGACAAGTACGGCTTCGGAAGCATCTGCTTCCAATGTGGAGGTGATTACCGATAAAACAGGTGCCACAGGGAATACAACGGTAAAATTCACACCGGAAGGAGAAACGACAGAGGCAAGAATCGGACAGTGGGTGGAGTTTTCAGGGGTTTCTCTGGATGCGGGGATCTATAAACTGGATCTGAGAACCAAGTTTTACAGTAATTCCTATGGAACGTATCAAATCAGTATCGATGGGAAAAATGTGGGAGAACCCATTGATTTCCTGAGTCAGAATGTAGGATACCGGTCAACTGCTTTTGAAAATATTCTGATTGAAAGCTCCGGCGAACATACGATTCGCTTTACGGTGGCAGGTACTTCGGCAGCAGATGGAAGAGCAAACTGTGTGCTTGATACATTGACATTTTCACAGGTAGGAGAAGGAGAAGAAGAACCAGAACCAACACTGGAACCCATTCATAAGATGGACGAGATGTACAAGTGTACATACAAAGATACCGGTATACAGAATGATCCATTAAGCTATCGTCTGTATGTTCCGGCAGATTATGAGAAAGAAAAGGAATATCCGCTGCTGGTATATTTAAACGGAGCAGGCTCCAGAGGAACGGACAATGAAAAGCAGCTTGTCAATCTGGCGCCTTTGATAAATCCGCTGATTGATAATCCGGATTATCCGTGTATCATAGCAGTTCCTCAGCTTCCTGCTGATAAGAAATGGGTAAATACGGATTGGGGTCTGGGAAGTTATGATCAGAGTAAGACAGGGGAGAGCAATGCATTAAAATTACTGATGGGTATGATCGGCGATCTTCAGAAGAAGTATTCAGTGGATGAAAATCGACTGTATCTGATGGGGCAGTCATTTGGCGGATATGGAACCTGGGATGCGGTCACACGATATCCGGATACTTTTGCAGCGGCAATTCCCATGTGCGGTGCAGGGGACCCGTCCAAGGCAGAACGGATAAAGGATATGCCTCTTATGGTACTCCATGGAGACAGTGATCCTACAGTACCTGTAACAGGTTCCAGAGATATGGTCGCTGCACTTCAGGCAGCAGGAAGCAATGTAACCTATCTGGAGTATGAAGGTGATGATCATTATATTCAGCGCCGCCTGTTTGAACAGACGGATATCTGGATGCCCTGGTTGTTTGCACAGAAAAAAGGAGCAGAGAATACCGCACCGGATCTTGGCGATATTTTTAAGACCAGTAAGGAACATACCTTTAACTTTAACAGCAGTCCTCTGCCGGCTTCCTGGAGCTTTACAGGAGTCAATAAGATTGAGGGAAGCCAGCTTGTGATGACAGCTTCAGGCGGCACTTCAGCTTTTGGAATCCTGAATACCACCAGTGAAAAGACCGATGGAATGATCAGTGCGTTTATTACCATAGACAGCGGTTTTACCGGCGGAGGCGGTCTGGTGTTCCGCTATCAGGATGCTGATAATTATGCACATGTGCGGTTCGTAGAAGGAGGATTAGAGCTGCTGGAAATGATTGATGGAAAAGCGGCCTCAAAACTTGTATCAGATTATAAATGGACGCCGGGGCGGATTGCCTGCCTGAAGGTTGTACTGAAAGGCAACCGGGCAACGGTAACTGTGGATAATGATCCTGTTTTCGACACGGTACTTAAAAATCAGAAGTTATGTAAAAGCGGTGCGGCAGGTCTGCGGTATTATAATGGTACAATGAAAGTAGATGATTTCATCTTCGCGGAACCGGGCGGCAATGGTTGGATTTCACCCCAGGATTTTGACGACAGGCAGGTAATTCAGAGAAATTCCAAAACAAAAGACCAAAAGGTAACATTCACAGGAAGTGTCCGTGTGCCGAAGATGAAGAAACTGGAATTGTCGGTTGTAACATATGATGATTCCGATGAGAAAATTCTGGATTGGACCGAAGTAAGCGTAAATACGGAAGAAGGAACCTATGAGGCAGAATTTGTGCTTCCACAGGGCGGTTGGTACAGGACGTTTCTGAGGGCGGTGGATGAAAACAATGCTCCTCTTGTAGAGGAAAACAGCGAAAATCGTTGGGGCATCGGTATGAATATCCTTTGTATCGGACAGTCCAATATGGTGGGAATCGGTCTTCAGAAGCCTTATGTGGAAGCGGATGATCTGGTATCCAACTTTATGAACGAAACATGGACCCATCTGGAAGATCCATACGATAAAGGAGATACTTCAGTTGCCGGTGACGGCTCTTACGGAGGCTCTATGGTTCCAGCAATCGGCAATAAACTGGTAGAAACGTATCAGATTCCGGTAGGATTCATTCCTGCTGCCAAAGGAGGAGTTTCTTTGATGGCTGAGTATAATGGATGGCTGAAGCGGAATGAGGGCAATCCTGCGGATCGAAGCAACTTGTACGGAAATTCTCTGTATCGTGCGAGAGAGGCAGGAGGAATTGAATTCATTATTATGAATCAGGGAGAAAATGATGTGTCCAGAAGCACACCGGAAGAGGTTTACCGTCAGGGCCTGGAGACACTGATCGGATACTATCATCAGGATCTGGGGTATGAGGTTCCTCTGATTTACTGTCAGCTTGGTCCGGCTATGGCAGCAGGAAAATGGGATTCCAGCCGTGATCCCTTTATGACAGGTATCCGAAGCGCTCAGAAGGATGCGGATAATGGGGTTACCCTTCTTATGGGCGCGTCAGAGATGGATCTGGAGCGTAATCCGGATAATTTACATTATACCACAGCATCCCAATCCATAATCGGGCAGCGGATTGCCAATGCAATTTGTTATAGTCTGGGAGATTCCGAATATTATCAGGGACCGGAAATTACAGATGTGGTGTTCGGCAATCAGGAACAGACAACCATTCAGGTAAAAGTGAAGCATTATGGCGGGGATGATATAACTCCGGCTGAAGGAATTACAGGGTTTGAGGTCTTTGAAGATGGAGAAAAGGCAGAGATTATTTCGGCAGTTAAAAAAGACGGGGAAACCATAGAACTTACATTGAAAAAAGCGGTCAATGGAACTGTGACGATGAGGTATCTTTACGGATGTCTGCCGGATGTACAGGGACTGGTAAAAGATAATTCAGAACTTAAGCTCCCTCTTTGTCCTACAAACGGGGACATAAAAGTGAAGGCATGGGCAGCGCCGGATCCGGTAAAACTGCCATTTACAGATGTGAATATGGAGGACTGGTATTATCAGAGTGTGTGTGGAGCTTACGAAAAGGGATGGATGACAGGTATGAGCGAGACAGTATTCGCACCATCTCAAAACCTGACCCGCGCACAGTTTGCAGCCATTCTTTATCGCATGGCAGGAAAACCAGAGATATCCGGCAAAAACTGTTTTGTGGATGTAGAAGAAGGAGAATTCTATACGGATGCTGTGATCTGGGCAAAGAGCATCGGAGTGATAAGGGGATATGATGATGAGCATTTTGGACCGGCAGACAGCATTACAAGAGAACAGATGGCAACTGTGATATATCGGTATGCACAGTATCAGAAGAAAGATGTTTCATCAGAAGGAGATTTGGAAAAATTTCCGGATGGAGATCAGGTATCAGCATTTGCCGCAGAGGCAATGAAGTGGTGTGTCGGAGTAGGATTGATTCAGGGAAATGGTCTTGATAAGACACTTGCGCCGCAGGAAGAAGTCCCAAGGGCGGTTTGTGCTGTGATTCTCTTACGGTATGCGGAAAAACTGAAATAAAGAAAGGACAATAGAGGCGGTTCACAGATGTGACACGCCTCTATTAATATGATACCATGAAATGCGGAGCAATCCGTGTATCATAGGGGTCAAAATACCTTTTGCCCCCAACATTATTAATATTTTTAGATTGAGTTTTAGATTTCTTGGATTTGGTGGATTGAAATACAATTATTGGTTAAAGTATAATTAAAAGAAGTTCTTGTACATATTCAGTAATTACAATAAAATGTGTTGTATCACTTAGCGATATACATTATGGGGGATGGAATATGAAGCGAAGGTGGTCTTTCTCTACAAAAGTCTTTTTGATCATAAGTATTTCAATTTTGACGCCTATCTTTTTTATGTTCATTTATCTTAATTCCAGTTTTTCGTCGTTTCTGGATGAGGAAATCAGCAATAAGGTCAGTCAGACAATTTCGGGCAGTGAAGAACAAATTTATAAAAAGCAGGAAAATCTGATTAATGTATCCAATATTTTTTATTCCGATGCAGAGTTTCAAAGTGCAATGACAGACGATACGAAAAGTTATTATGAAAAATGTACGTATTTTGACAGCCGGGTAGCCAATTTGATCTACAGTAATGTCTTTGATTCGGACGAATTGAAGCTTACTTTTTTTGACAAAAATCAAAACCTCTATACGAACTGGGGGATTAACTATAATGATTATTCCTTTCTGTTGGAGGAAGACTGGGTAAAGGAAGCCAAAAAGCAGGATGGATATCTGGTATGGAATTTGTTTGGAGAATCACCATTTGCAGAGGAAGCAGGAAAGAATATTCGTTATATATCTTTGGCGCGCTTTATGGATGAGGGTATGATGCTGATCAGTATGGATGTGTCACAGTTGAATCAGATGCTGCAGCAGTATAAGTACAGTGAAAAGGATATGATTTTTATCTGTTCCACAGGACAGTCGGATGATTTGCTTCCTGAGGAAGTCCGTGCGTATGGGGAACAGATTTATGCAGGTCTGAAAGAAAAAAGCGGAACTATGATTCAGAGTATTCATCATCGAAAGTATCTGACCTATTATTATACATTATCCAATCCGTTGTTTTATAAAAATGATGATTTTAAAGTGGTGGCATTGATCGATTATCAGAATGTAGCGGAAAAAACCCAGAGTTATCTGATGAAAACAGTTGTGTTTTTTCTTGCATTTTCCGTATTCTTGATTTTGACGGTGTATGTGATATCTCAGGCGATTGTAAAGCCAATCAAGGTAATTTCATGGAAGGTGTCCAACTATCATGTGAAGGATAAATTTCAGTATCAATATCCCGGGAAGGATGAAATCGGAGAATTGTATGCCGCCTTTGAACAGATGACCTGTAACATCAATGATTTATTTGAAAAACTGGATCACGAGTATGAGGTGAAGGAACGTTACCGGTTTGAATTGCTTCGTGCCCAGATTAATCCCCATTTTATCTTCAATACATTAAACAGCATACGTTGGATGGCAATTATCCGGAAACAGGATAATATCGTGGAAAGTATTGATGCCATGACAGATATGCTTCAATATACCATGAACAAAGGCAGCAATGAGGTGACATTAAAGCAGGAGCTGGACAGTATCCGTGCCTATATTTATATCCAGAATCTGAGATATGGGGGAAGATGCAAGCTGGAGGTCCGGATCACGGAGGAATTGCATAATTGCAGAATGTTAAAGTTTTCTTTGCAGCCGGTTGTGGAGAATTGTATCATTCATGGGTTTAAGGATTTGCATACGGAAGGTTTGATTCAGATTGACGGGTTGAGACAGGGAGAGAGGCTTTGTCTGTATGTACGGAATAATGGAACATTGATTGCAGATGAGGCACTGAAAAAGTTTGAGCAGGAAAAAGGAAACGGTCACCGGGATGCAAAACAGGTAACGGGAATTGGAATGACCAACGTGGATGAGATCATCCGGATGACTTATGGGGAAGAATATGGTCTGCATATTTATAAAGAGCCGAATATGACGGTTGTGGAATATATTCTTCCGTATATGGAGATGGAAAATGATGAAAAAGGTTATGATTGTTGATGACGAGGTATTGGTAAGAATTGGAATAAAGTCAATACTGGAATGGGAAAAATACGGATATCAGGTGGTTGCAGAGGCGGCTGACGGTAAGGAAGCGCTCCAATTGATCGAAGAACATCATCCCAACATTGTACTGACGGATCTGGTTATGGCTCCCATGGACGGATTTGGACTGATACAGCATTGCAGAAAAAAATATCCGTCTGTAAAATTTATTGTACTGAGCAGCTATAATGATATGGATAATGTAAAAAAAGCTATGAAACTGGGAGCTGTGGATTATGTATTTAAACTTAAAGTGACGCCGGAAGGTCTTTTGGAGATGCTGAACGAAGTTGAAACCGAGGAAGTTCAGGAAAATGAGGGACCTCCTGCAAAATGGAAAAATATACCGGAGATACGTCAGCGGCTTCTGGTGAGGCTTCTGGAAAACACTTATACACGTCTGGAAGAGGCAGAGCAGGAAAGAAAGCGTCTGGATCTTAAAGTCAGTTTGATGGAACCGGTATTTGTGCTGCAGGTTTTTATTGATGATTTTAAGCTGAATCTTCCCGGAAATACCATCCGGGAGACGAATCTTCTGGAATTTTCCATGATAAATATCTCGGAGGAATTGCTGGGGAAATGTCTGATCTGTGATATTTATCAGTATAAGAATGGGATGGTAATTCTGATCAGAGCTGACCGGGAGGAGAAAGAAATCCAGGACAGTGTGAAAAGCTGTTTTTTTCAGATGGGAGAATATGTGAGACGTTACCTGGGGATTACCATATCCGGATGCCTGAGCAGCCGATGTGAGAACGCCGCGCAGATCCGGCAGGCGGTAAAGGTGACGCAGACAGGGATTGAGCGGCGTATTTACAAAGGATTGGGATATTATTGTACCTGCAGCCAACTTGGCGGAACGAAGAAGAAGCTGAAGATTCCTTATGAGGGATTGGTGCAGGATGTAGGCAGGCAGATAACAAAAGACGGAGAAAAACTAAAGAATTATGTCAATCGTTTTTTTCGGCAGTTGGGTCAGCTTGAAAATGTAAATGAAGCCGAGGTGCGCAAGTACTATATGGAACTTTACCATGGGATTATCAAGAATGCGGAGTATTATCAGGTAGATGCAAAAAAACTTCGTGAGAAAGATGAGGACAGCCTGTACGATGTTGTGGTAAACGGAGATACCTCCACCAGAATTAAAGAAGGGTTTGATACGATTGTGGAGCGTTTTATAGCGGCAATTAACGATGAGAAAGCGCCGGCGCCAAGAGAGGATATCATGAAGGCCAAACAGTATATCCGTAATAATCTTGCTTCGGAGCTGACCGTGACATCTGTATCGGAAATGCTGGGAATTAACGGAAGCTATTTTTCTCATATCTTTAAGAAAGAAACAGGATATAACTTTGTGGACTATGTGAATCAGGCAAGGATTGAAAAGGCAAAAGATCTGCTGCTGACCACAGATTATAAAATCTATGAAATTGCACAGATGGTAGGAATTGACAGTCCCAATTATTTTAGTATTCTGTTTAAGAAAATAACAGGGCAAAGTCCCAATGATGTACGGAAGAGATAAAGGGGAAAGGAAGGGTCCCGGATGGAGAAAATCAAAGAATATAGTTGGATCATACTGGCTGTCTGCCTGATCACAGTACTTATGACAGGGGGATTCCTGCTTGGAAGAGAAGAGGAGAATGGACTTGCAGAAGAAGATATGGTAATTTTGAAAATTTGGGGAAGTGTTCCGGCGGGCGCAGGTCCCAATCAGGTGATTGAGGAGTTTAACCGTACATTCTCAGAAGAGGGAATTAAGGCGGAGTACTGTTATTATAACAATACGGATGCCGGTAATCAGGGACTGGAAAGCACGCTGTTATCCGGCGGAAATGCAGATGTATACTTTTCGTATGATATTGCAAGACTGGAGAGGCGTGCGGTAAATCAGATGGCACTGGATCTGAGCAGTTTCCTTGAGCAGGAAAAGATAGATCTGACAGAATGGTATAATATTGATCCACAGAATTATTATATTGACGGCAAACCTTATGGAATACCGACGAAACTGGATCAATATGGAGTCATGGTGAATAAAGATATGTTTGATGATGCCGGGATTCCGCTTCCGGAAGAATGGGACTATGAGGAATTTCGTGAGATTGCTGCAAGGCTGACACATGGGGAAGGTGAGAACAAGACATACGGTATGTTTTTCTGCACGCAGCAGAATCTGTGTTATATGCTGGATTTCATTGCACCCAGATCAATGGGGCAGGACCCGCTTTATAAAGATCATGGAACACATGTAAATTTTGACAGTGAAAAAATGTATCAGCTGGTAGATATGGTCTGCCAGATGATGCGTACAGACCAGTCAGCCCCTTCGCATGAGGACAGCGTTACGCAGAAGCTGACGCAGGAATCCATGTTTCTTACGGGACGCTGTGCGATGACAATCGGGCCATGGCTGATCCGAAGTATACAGGATACGGAGACATATCCAGCGGATTTTAAGATCGCAGTTGTGCCTTACCCGGTGGCGGATAAAGGGGAACACTGTTATGATCAGGGAGGACTTGGGGATTTTCTTTCTATTAATCCTTATACAAGATACCCGAAGGAGGCGTGGGCATTTATCCGGTGGTACACGACGAAAGGGATTCTTTCCATGGTGGAGGGGGGGAGAATTCCCGCTTATCGGGGATTTGATGCGGATGAAATTGAGAAACTGCTTCTGGGGAAGATCGGCGACCGGATGGATGCTCATTCGGCGAGAGAGGTTTTGATTCAGCCAAAGGAAAATTATGCAATCTCTTCACAGAAAAATAAGTTATCCAATCTCTACGAAATTGCGAGGGAGGAGTTTGAACAGATATTAACGGGTAAAAAAAGTGTGGAGGAAGGACTTTCGGATGCACAGCTGAGAGGGGAATCACTGCTGCAGGAAAATACAGGCGGATAAGTGACAGATCACAATCTGGTAAATGTGAGATTCCATTTCTATAAGAACCGTGGTATAATCCTTTTATGGACTATATAGTATTTGATCTGGAATGGAACCAGTGTCCTGACGGAAAGGAGCGGGAGGTTCCGGCGCTCCCCTTTGAGATCATAGAGATTGGAGCGGTAAAATTAAATAGCGAGCGGAAGATGGTAGATAAGTTTCACTGTTTAGTACGGCCGGTGGTTTATCCGAAGCTTCATTTCCGGACAAGAGAGATCGTAAAGAAGACAGAGGAGGAGTTACGACAAGGAATGGCTTTTCCGGAGGCAGTAACCCGGTTTTTGAATTGGGCTGGAAGCGAGGTTCAGTTTTGTACCTGGGGTGCAGGGGATCTGATAGAGCTGCAGCGGAATATGAAGTATTATGGAATTCTTTCAATGATGAAAGGACCGCTGCATTTTTATGATGTACAGAAGCTGTTTGCGATCAATTATGAGAATACCAAGGAAAGACGGTCTCTGGAGTATGGAATTGATTTTCTGCAGTTGGACAAGGAACTTGCCTTTCATCAGGCATTGTCAGATGCTTATTATACGGCAAAGATCTTTCAGTTGATTGAATGGGATATTGTCTATGCATATGATTCGATTGATGTCTATCAGAATCCGAAGCATAAGAATGAAGAGATACATGCAATCTATAACGGATATTCCAAGTATGTCTCCAGGGAATTTGCAAGCAAAGAGGAAGCGATCGCCGATAAAGAGGTGGTATCTGCACAGTGCTGCAAGTGTGAGAAGATGGCGAGAAAGAAGCTTCGGTGGTTTTCTGTCAACGCAAAGAATTACTACTGTATTGCAATCTGTCCGGTTCACGGATATTTGAAGGGTAAAATCCGGATGAAAAAGACGGACGAAGGGAAATTCTATGTTGTGAAAACCATAAAGATCAGCAGTGAACCGGAAGCGGAGGAAATCCGGAAGAAGAAGGATGCGTTGGTGGTTCGGCGGAGAAAGAAGCGGAATAAATAAGAAAAAGGCGGGAAATCTCTTGACAAGCCGTTATCATCCTACTTATAATAAGTTTATCTATTGATAAAAACGATGACGAAGACAGTAAGCTGTTTATGAACGTTTCAGCGAATCGGGGAAGGTGAAAGCCCGGTACCAGTAAGAGCAGCCGAACATCACTTCTGAGTTGCCTGGCTGAAGAATCAGTAAGCAGGGCCGCAGTCCCGGCGTTAAAAGGGATGCATATGATAGTATGTAACAGGTGGTTGCGAATGATACAGGCGTTCGTCCTTTTACAAGGGCGGGCGTCTTTCTTGTTACATGAAAATTAAAAAATAGCAGGAGGAACAGATATGTATCAGAAAGTCGATACGAATCTCAATTTCGTGGAGCGCGAAAAGAAAACGGAGAAGTTTTGGAAAGAAAATCAGGTTTTTGAAAAGAGCATGAAAGAGCGGGAAGGAAGCCCGATGTATACATTCTATGACGGTCCGCCGACCGCTAATGGAAAACCCCATATCGGACATGTATTAACCCGTGTAATCAAAGATATGATTCCGAGATACCGTACGATGAAAGGGTATGAAGTACCGAGAAAAGCCGGATGGGATACCCATGGTCTCCCGGTAGAGTTGGAAGTGGAGAAAAAGCTTGGGCTCAACGGCAAGGAACAGATTGAAGAATACGGTATGGAGCCGTTTATCAAAGAGTGTAAGGAAAGTGTCTGGAAATACAAAGGTATGTGGGAGGATTTTTCCGGTACCGTTGGTTTCTGGGCTGATATGGACGATCCATATGTAACATATCATAATTCTTTTATTGAGTCCGAGTGGTGGGCACTCAAAGAGATCTGGAAGAAAGGTCTGTTGTATAAAGGATTTAAGATTGTTCCGTATTGTCCGCGCTGCGGTACTCCGCTGTCTGCACAGGAAGTGGCACAGGGGTACAAAACGGTGAAAGAACGTTCTGCAATTGTACGCTTTAAAGCAGTTGATGAGGATGCTTATTTCCTGGCATGGACCACAACACCGTGGACGCTGCCGTCAAACGTTGCGCTTTGTGTGAACCCGGATGAAATTTATTGTAAAGTAAAAGCGGCAGACGGATATACTTATTATATGGCAGAAGCTCTTCTGGATACCGTACTGGGTAAACTGGCGGAGGAAGAAAAACCGGCATACGAAGTGTTGGAGACCTATAAGGGAAAAGATCTGGAATACAGAGCGTATGAACCTTTGTTTGCATGTGCAGGAGAGTCAGCAGCAAAACAGAAGAAAAAAGCGCATTTTGTAACCTGTGATAACTACGTAACGATGAGTGACGGTACAGGAATCGTTCATATCGCTCCTGCATTTGGTGAGGACGATAACCGGATTGGCCGTAATTATGATCTGCCGTTTGTTCAGTTTGTGAATGGACAGGGAAATATGACAGAGGAAACGCCTTATGGAGGTACCTTTGTAAAGAAAGCAGATCCGATGGTGATCGCAGATCTGGACGAGGAAGGAAAACTGTATGATGCTCCGAAATTCGAGCATGATTATCCCCACTGTTGGAGATGCGATACTCCTTTGATCTATTATGCACGGGAATCCTGGTTCATCAAGATGACCGCTGTGAAAGAGGATCTGATCCGCAACAACAATACGATCAACTGGATTCCTGAGAGCATCGGAAAAGGACGTTTCGGTGACTGGCTGGAGAATGTACAGGATTGGGGCTTAAGCCGTAACCGTTACTGGGGAACGCCTCTGAATATCTGGATTTGTGATGACTGCGGGGAGCAGCATGCGATCGGCAGTATCGAGGAACTGAAATCGATGTCTGACAATTGTCCGGAGGATATCGAGCTCCATCGTCCATATATCGACGAAGTGACCGTAAAATGTCCTCACTGCGGGAAGACCATGCATCGTGTTCCGGAGGTCATCGACTGCTGGTTTGATTCCGGTTCCATGCCGTTTGCCCAGCATCATTATCCGTTTGAGAATCAGGAATTGTTTGAGAAACAGTTCCCGGCACAGTTCATCTCGGAGGCTGTTGACCAGACCCGCGGATGGTTCTATTCTCTGCTTGCAATCTCAACACTGCTGTTCAATAAGGCACCGTATGAAAATGTTATCGTTCTGGGGCATGTACAGGATGAGAACGGACAGAAGATGAGTAAATCCAAGGGAAATGCAGTAGATCCTTTCGATGCGTTGGAAACTTACGGCGCAGATGCTATCCGCTGGTATTTCTATATCAACAGTGCACCGTGGCTGCCAAATCGCTTCCACGGCAAAGCGGTATCGGAATATTCCCGTAAGTTTATGGGAACATTATGGAATACCTATGCATTCTTTGTGCTGTATGCGAATATTGATGAATTTGATGCAACCAGGTATCAGCTGGAATATGACAAACTATCTGTGATGGATCAGTGGCTGTTGTCCCGTCTGAATTCTACCATCAAGGAAGTAGATGCAGATCTGCTTAGCTACCGTATTCCGGAGGCGGCGCGGGCACTTCAGGGATTTGTGGACGATATGAGTAACTGGTATGTCAGAAGAAGCCGTGAACGTTTCTGGGCAAAGGGAATGGAGCAGGATAAGATCAATGCTTATATGACGCTGTATACGGCACTTGTTGAGTTCTGTAAGGCGGCAGCGCCGATGATTCCATTTATGACAGAGGATATCTACCGGAATCTGGTATGTACCATTGATCAGAATGCACCGGAAAGTATCCATCTGTGTGATTTCCCGCAGGTAAGGGAAGAATGGATCGATAAAGAACTGGAAGAGAATATGGAACATCTGCTGGAGATCGTTGTTATGGGACGTGCCTGCAGAAATACGGCGAATATCAAGAATCGTCAGCCGATCAGTAAGATGTATGTGAAGAGCTGCTGGTCTTTGTCCGAGTTTTACAAGAAGATCATTGAGGAGGAACTGAATATTAAAGAGGTTCTGTTTACCGATGAGATCGCAGATTTTATCACCTATAGCTTCAAACCGCAGTTGAGAACAGTCGGACCGAAATATGGAAAGCAATTAGGCGGTATCCGTACTGCGCTCAGCGAGATTGATGGGACTGCTGCTATGGCAGAAGTACGCAGCACCGGACAATTAGAACTTAACATTGATGGTACATCTGTGGTATTATCAGAGGAGGATCTGTTAATTGAGACTGCTCAGATGGAAGGTTATATCAGTGAATCTGACAATTCCATCACGGTTGTGCTGGATACAAACCTGACTCCGGAACTGGTAGAAGAAGGCTTTGTGCGCGAAATCATCAGCAAAGTACAGACGATGCGTAAGGAGGCTGGTTTTGAAGTGATGGATAAGATCTGTGTCTACATCAAAGATAACGATGTAATCAAAGGAATCGCCCAAAAGTACAAAGAGCAGATCTCTTCCGAGGTACTGGCACAGGATATCATTCTGGAAGAAATGGATGGCTATGAAAAAGAGTGGAACATTAATTCCGAAAAAGTAACGATGGCAGTAAAGAAATTATGATATTTAATGAAACGGGGAGGACAGTGGAATGTTGTATCTCGAATTCAAAAAAGAGACATTTAAAAAGAATGTAAAAGAAAATGTCAAGAACTTATATCGGAGGACTCTGGAGGAAGCGACGCCCCAGCAGATTTTCCAGGCAGTATCTTATACGGTAAAGGATGTTATTATTGATAACTGGATGAAAACACAGGAGCGTATCACGCAGAATGATCCAAAGGTTGTATATTATCTTTCTATGGAGTTTCTGATGGGACGTGCGCTGGGTAATAATCTGATTAATTTGACAGCTTACAAGGAGGTAAAAGAGGCTCTTGATGAACTGGGTCTGGATCTGAATCTGATCGAAGATCAGGAACCGGATGCGGCACTGGGCAACGGCGGTCTGGGACGTCTGGCAGCATGTTTTCTGGATTCTCTTGCAACCTTAGGTTATCCGGCATATGGCTGCGGCATCCGCTACCGCTATGGGATGTTCAAGCAGCAGATCAAAGATGGTTATCAGGTAGAAGTACCGGATAACTGGCTCAGAGACGGCAATCCTTTTGAACTGCGCCGTCCGGAATATGCAAAAGAAGTAAAATTCGGCGGATATGTAAGAGTACAGTATAATGAAAAAACTGGAAGAAATGACTTTATTCAGGAGGGATACCAGTCTGTACGTGCAGTTCCTTATGATATGCCGATTGTTGGCTACAATAATGAGATGGTGAATACTTTACGTATCTGGGATGCGGAAGCAATCAATGATTTTCAGTTGGATTCCTTTGATAAAGGCGATTACCATAAGGCCGTTGAGCAGGAAAATCTGGCAAGAACCATCGTTGAGGTACTGTATCCCAACGATAACCATCTGGCAGGAAAAGAGCTGCGTCTGAAACAGCAGTATTTCTTTATCTCTGCCAGTCTGCAGACTGCAGTTGCAAAATATAAGAAAAATCACAGTGATTTACGTGACTTATACAAGAAAGTCTGCTTCCAGTTAAATGATACCCATCCAACGGTAGCGGTACCGGAACTGATGCGTATCCTGATGGATGAGGAAGGGATGAACTGGGATGAGGCATGGGATGTCACAACACATGCCTGTGCATACACAAACCATACGATTATGTCGGAGGCGCTGGAAAAATGGCCGGTAGACTTGTTTGCACGTCTGCTTCCCCGTATCTATCAGATCGTGGAAGAAATTAACCGCCGTTTTGTAGAACAGATCCGCATGATGTATCCGGGCAATGAGCATAAAGTTGCCAGGATGGCAATCCTTTATGACGGACAGGTACGTATGGCGCATCTGGCAATCGCAGGCAGTTTCTCTGTCAACGGCGTGGCCCGTCTCCATACGGAAATTCTGGAAAAACAGGAATTAAAAGATTTCTATGATATGATGCCGGATAAATTTAATAACAAGACCAATGGTATCACACAGAGACGTTTCCTGCTTCACGGCAATCCGCTGCTGGCTGACTGGGTAACCAGCTATGTGGGTGAGGAATGGATCACCAATCTGCCTGTCATCGAAAAACTGGCAGATTATGCAGGGAATAAGAAAGCACAGAAAGAATTTATGGAGATCAAGTATCAGAATAAGGTACGTCTGGCAAAATATATCAAAGAACACAACAACATTGATGTAGATCCCAATTCTATTTTTGATGTACAGGTAAAACGTCTCCATGAGTATAAACGTCAGCTTCTGAACATTTTACATGTGATGCATCTGTATAATGTTCTGAAAGATAATCCGGATATGCCGTTCTACCCGAGAACATTTATCTTCGGTGCAAAGGCAAGCGCCGGATATGAGCGTGCAAAATCCATTATCAAGCTGATTAACAGTGTGGGTGACGTGGTGAACAACGATCCTGCTATCCGCGGAAAAATCAAAGTGGTATTTATCGAGGATTACCGTGTCAGCAATGCAGAACTGATCTTTGCAGCCGCAGATGTATCCGAGCAGATATCCACTGCAAGTAAAGAAGCTTCTGGTACCGGTAATATGAAATTTATGCTGAATGGTGCATTGACACTGGGAACCATGGATGGAGCAAATGTGGAAATTGTAGAAGAGGTAGGCCAGGAGAATGCAGTGATCTTCGGTCTGTCAGCGGATGCAGTAATTAATTATGAAAATCACGGCGGATATAATCCGATGGATTACTATCACAACAATCCGGAAATCCGCAGAGTGGTAGACCAGTTGGTAAGCGGTATGTATTCCAATGGTGACACCAACCGTTTCCGTGATATTCATGATTCATTGCTGACCAACAGAAACAGCAGCCGTGCAGATATGTATTTTACGCTGGCAGACTTTAAGTCCTATACGGTTGCACAGGAGCGTGTGGAGAGTAAATACCGTGACAAAGCAGCGTGGGCAAAGAGCGCGATTCTCAATGTTGCCAAGTCCGGCAAGTTTACTTCAGACCGTACGATTCAGCAGTATGTGGATGAAATCTGGCATCTGGATAAAATTACAGAATAGCCGCCAGGAAAGACAGCTAACATAAAAATCGCCTCCAGTCGATTGAAATAAAATAGAATCAATCGGTTGGAGGCGTAAATTTTTTGAGATTTGTCAAGTGTATTCGGTAAAAAAGAGGGTGATTTTAAAATAAGGAGTTTGAAGGCCTCATAAAGTCAGGGTCGAGGATTCTGGGAAATTATATTTATAGTGAGGAAGTTTTACTTTATGAAAAAAAGAGAGAGTACTTACGATTTACTTAGAATCATAAGTGCAATTGCAATTATAATGATTCATGTAAGTGATACATGGTTTGTGAATGCGATAGAGGATATATCAGAAAATGGCTTACGCATTGAAAATCTACAAGCTCCTGCTGTCATCTGTATATACCATTCCATATCAGGATTTGCAGTTCCTTGTTTTCTCTTGTTATCAGGAGCATTTATTTTAGATAATGAAAGAAATTCAGATTATAAAACATTTTATTCTAAAACATTTTCTAAAATAGGAGTAACAACAATTGTTTTTAGCTTGTTATATATTTTATATCGGATACCATTGTGTTTTGTGGGAGAAGACAGGGGTATTTCCACATTGCTAAAGGATATCATCAGAGGAATGCCTATGTATCATATGTGGTACTTATATATGCTTATAGGCATATATGCAATGGTTCCTGTCGTTCTGCGGTTTAAAAATAGTATATCGGAAAGAAATTTTTATAGAATATCTTTTGTGTTTTTAGTATTGGCGAGTGTCAGCAGATGGACAACAAAAAACGTCCGATTAATGTGGGATATTGGTCAGTCGTTTGAGTATTTGGGCTATTTTATGGTTGGCTATAGTATTCGCAAGATGTGTAAAAAAAGAAATAACAAGAAGGCCTGTCTTATGATTCTGGGTGGTCTGCTATTTGAGTTATGTGCCGCAGGATTGGAATACAAAGAAATCGTGGATGGGGTATTGGCAAATGAATTGAGATATGCAATTACTTCGCCATATAGTCCGCTGATTGTTTCCGCTTCTGTTCTGATTTTTTATGGGTTTACATTACTGAATGTAAATAAGAATTTTACGAAATGTTCAAGTTTAACGTTTTATATCTATCTTATACATGCAGGCGTTTGGGACTTTATGAAGAAGATGCTTCTTATATTAAAAGGCAGCGAATATTTGACAGATTTAAATGGTGCGGTATGGATTGCCGTATTTGTCATTATTGTATTTACTGTTTCGTATTGTTTAAGTAAATTATACCTCTGGATATGGAATAAACTTGACAGGGGAAAACGGATTACAAAATTTATAACCAGAATGGTACATTTACAGATAGAATAGATATGCTGAAAGCGTCAAAATACCTTTTGACGCTTTCTTTATAGATATAGATACATAAAAGTCTGTAAAAACAGGGTCCTCTTCTAAAACTTGTCCCCAAATAAACCATAACATTTTTTTGACAAGTATTGAGCATTGTGTTAAACTAAACCTAACTATGAACATTAATCTGTGTGAAAGCTCAGGGGAGAATAGATTTCGAGGTGAATACGTTGGATAAGACAGAATATCGCATGAAGTTGGACGAGTTGACCGACCTTGTGGAAAAGCAGGATTACAGGGGGGCTTTGCAGATCGCTGACAGTATTGACTGGCGGCGGGTGAAGAGTGTGAGAACGCTCAGTATGGTTGCTGATATTTATGAGATGAACAAGGAGTATGAACGTTGTAAAGAGATTCTTCTGTTGGCTCACAACCGTTCAATGATCGGAAAGATGGTTTTATACCGTCTTGTGGAAATTTCATTGAAGTTAGGGGAGACGGAAGATGCGGCAAAATACTTTTCGGAATTTGTAGATGCAGCACCGAATGACAACTCCAGATTTATATTAAAGTATAAGATTTACAAGGCGCAGAAAGCGCCGTTGGAAGATCAGATTGCTATATTAGAGGATTATAAGAACAGAGAGTATACGGAGCGTTGGGCTTATGAGCTGGCGAAGTTATATAGTCAGGCAGGGCAGCAGCAGAGATGTGTAGAGACTTGTGATGATTTGATCCTCTGGTTTGCAGAAGGCAGATATGTGACCAAGGCGATGGAACTGAAGATGCAGTATGAACCGCTTACTCCGTTCCAGCAGAGGAATTATGACAGAAGCAAAAAGGCCGGGAAGAGCGAGGCAGAGGCAGCAAAAAACGTTCAGACACAAAAATCTGCAGAAGCGAAGCTGACACCAAAGCTGCAGACCGGGAAGAAAAAGACAAAAGAAAATACGGAAGAATTACTGCAGAAGATGGACAGTGCAGGGGCGGCCATCACACAGGAGGCCAGCAGTGCCAGAGAGCAGTTGGAGCAGTCCAGTAAAGAGGACAGAATTGATTATGTTCCGGTGAATTCTCCGGAATTTCTGGGCAGGACGGTGGATCTCAGAGAACAGTTGGCTAAGAGTATTCAGGAAGTATTTGCCGGCATGAAGCAGCCTCAGGAGGTAGCACAGCAGGTAGCTTCGGGCGTAAGTGCTTTGGGAGATACCGGGGAGATTTTTGTACAGGATCTGGAACCGGAAAAGATGGATACACAGGCTATTTTGAATCCGGAAGCATCAAAAAAGATTCTGACAAAGGCAGAACCTGTGAGAGCGGTCTCTGAAGATAAAAAGATGGGACCGTCTTTGGAGAATTTTGATCTGGATGCATTGCTGAAAGAGACAGCTTTTGGTTTTTCTGAGGAACTGGCATCTGACAAGTTTAAGGAAAATGATTTGAAGAACGAGGCATCTGAAACAGATGAGCTACCGGATCAGAAGATAGAGGTATCTGTACCGGATAGTGCGGAAGAATCTGCTGATATCAAAAGTGATAGTGCGGGAGAGTCCGAGAATTTTTATCAGAAAGAAGAGCCGGAAAAGGTATCGGTGGAGCGGTTAAAGACACAGCCGATGCCGGATGCGGAAGAATTGGAAATGCATACGAGATCTTATGAACCGGTACGTGAATCCGTTGCGGATGCAACCCGGGAGATTAAGACAGATGATATCGCCAGTGATACAAAACGTTTTGTGGCTCCGGAAGATACGGTTCCGATGTCTGTAGAAGAGGTACTGCGGGAAGAGACGCCGGAAGAACGGAGAATCCGGGTGCTCAATGAAGAACGTCCGGAGAAGTTATCGGATGATCAGAAACGGATTTTTTCCTATTTTTCCAGAGTTCCGGGTATGGATCAACAGGTGTTGGATGCGCTGGCAGGCGTTTATGATCATGCCGGAGAGAAAACATCCAGACATGGAAATGTTGCTATTATGGGGGGATATGGAACAGGGAAAACCCGTTTGTCTGAAAGCATCGTGAGGGCAATCTGCAAAGATCTGGGACTTACTGCTGTAAAGTATGCGAGGATCGATGCCGCGGATCTGAATAAGAAAGACCCGGCAATGGTGGTTGCCAAGATGTCGGGAGGTTTTTTGTTAATTGAGCGTGCAGGTCTTTTGTATCCTGATGTTATTCAGAAGCTGGATAAGGCACTGGAGTTTCGGACAGACAGTATGATTGTGATTATTGAAGATGAGAAGACCAGTATGCGTGGTCTGCTTCGGAACAATCCGGAATTTGCAAAAAAATTCGATACTGTGATTTCGATACCGGTATTTACCAATGATGAGTTGGTAACATTTGCAAGAACCTATGCCCGTGAGAACGGATATAAGATGGATGAGATGGGGGTTTTGGCACTCTATACTTTGATTGGCAATAATCAGACGGAGAATGAGCCGATTACGATTGCCAAAGTAAAGACAATGGTGGATAAAGCCATGTCCAGGGCAGGAAAAGGAACGAGACGGTTTGGAAGGAGAATGTCCGGAAAACGTACGGATGATCAGAACAGAATCATTTTGTATGAAAAAGATTTTGATGTATAATGATAGTAGATGAGTTTAGGGACTGTGCGGGTTGCCGGTCCCTGTTTACAAAAACAGTGGTCTGTGAGGAATATGATATGAAAAAACCAATCCCAACACTGGGAAATCCACAGAATACCATAGCCGTACTGCAGAAGTACGGCTTTAACTTTCAGAAAAAATTCGGTCAGAATTTTCTGATTGATACACATGTGCTGGACAAGATTATTGCGGCCGCTCAGATTGGACCGGAAGATTTTGTGGTGGAAATCGGTCCGGGAATCGGGACCATGACTCAGTACCTGGCATATGCTGCCAGAGAGGTATGTGCAGTGGAGATTGATCAGAATCTGATTCCGATTCTGAAAGATACATTAAGCGGGTATGATAATGTGACGGTAATCAATGAGGACATACTGAAAGTTGACTTAAATGCACTTGCCGAGGAGAAAAATGATGGAAAGCCCATTAAAATTGTAGCAAATCTTCCTTATTATATTACGACACCGATTATTATGGGATTATTTGAGAACCATGTTCCGGTAGAGTCGATTACTGTGATGGTGCAGAAGGAAGTAGCAGACCGGATGCAGGTTGGACCTGGAACAAAAGACTATGGGGCTTTGTCATTGGCAGTTCAATATTATGCGAAACCGTATATCGTGGCAAATGTACCGCCAAATTGCTTTATGCCCCGGCCCAAGGTAGGAAGTGCCGTAATTCGCCTGACACTTCATGGGGAGTCCCCAGTACAGGTAGAGAATGAGAGATTGATGTTTCGGTTGATTCGGGCTTCTTTTAATCAGAGAAGAAAAACATTAGTCAATGGAATTACGAATTCGGCAGAGCTGCCTTATTCGAAAGAACAGGTGGCAGAGGCAATTGCAAGATGCGGATTGCCCCCTGCGGTCAGAGGTGAGACTTTGACATTAAAGGAATTCGCCGGACTGGCGGATGTATTACAAAACTTATAAGAAAATTAAAAGCCAATTCCCAGCGCGGAATTGGCTTTTAATTTTATATATTTACTAAAGGAAGGAGTGCCGATTAAATCGGCGTATGAAAAAGAAAATTTTATAAAATAATCAAATGCGAGGTGTTTGCTTTGATTTATCTTATGATGTTAGTATACGAGATAATTGTGATTATTTCATGTTTAAGTTGTAAAGAAATCATGAACAAACTCAAAAGAATTTATGTCGTGGAAAAGAGTAATGGTAAGAGCGGGAAAGAGTTATGAAAAATAGGGAAAATGCCCATTTTTTTCTGTTGCTAGAATACGATAATTGTAAATTAATTTGAAATTACGTAGGATTATCTAAAAAATATCAAAAATAAATAAACAAATAGAGGATTTTTGATATTGATGCTGATAATAAAAATGGGTATTATAATATGAAGTTAAAGTTGGCGTACATATGCTTAAAGAGGAAGATGGGCTTTTGGTACATAGCGATAAGGTGATGGGGGGAATGGGTTTGTATCAAAAAATTTCAAATAGCTGGTTAAAACATTGGGATTTTATACTATTAGATTTGATTTTTTTACAGATTGCATATGTGATTCCCTGTATAGTGAGGAGTGGATGGAGAAATCCTTATGAAAACCAGATATATTTGAATATAGGGTTTATTATTTGTCTGGCTGATATCTGTACAGCTTTTTTTATGGAAGATTACAGTGGAATTATGCGGAGAGGATATTTTCAGGAATTTCAGGCGGTAATTAAACATGTATCTGTAGTTTCTGTCATTGAAGTACTATATCTGTTTTTAAGTAAAACCGGATACAAATTTTCAAGATTTTCTTTTGTGCTTTATGTGCTTTTGGCGATTTTGCTGCTTTATGGAGAACGTCTTACGTGGAAACATTGTTTGGTGAAACATAAAAGGGTTTTTTATAATAAAAGGGCTATTTTAATTATCACTACAAGCCGGAAAGCAGAGTGCGTAATAGCTACAGTCTTAAATCATACATATAATGAACTGGAAGTAATAGGGGCTGTAATTCTGGACAGCGATCATATGGTGGGCAGGAAAATTCACGGTGTTGAAGTTGTATGTACGGAAAGTTCTGTACCGGACTATATACAGACCAGATGGGTCGACGGGGTTCTGATTAATGTGGCAAGGGGAACGACATTGCCAGAGAAACTGATTACAACCTGTATTGAGATGGGTGTTGCAGTTCATACCGAGTTGGCTGTTTTGGGGGAAAATAGCAATAATCAACAATTGGACAGGCTGGGAGGATACTTGGTTCTTTCAACCAATGTGCGGATGGCTGCTTCAAAGCAATTGTTTTTAAAACGTTTGATGGACATTTGCGGAGCAATCGTAGGTCTTGTGTGTACCGGTCTTATTACAATTGTCTTAGCGCCGGCTATTTATCTGGCTTCTCCGGGACCTGTATTCTTTTCACAGGTTCGTGTTGGAAGAAATGGGAGAAAATTCAGGGTTTATAAATTCCGGAGTATGTATATGGATGCCGAGGAACGAAAAAAAGACCTGATGGAACAAAATGAAATAAAGGGTTTTATGTTCAAAATGAATGCAGATCCCAGGATCATTGGCAGCGGTTCTGATGGAACAAGGCATGGTCTGGGTTGGTTCATCCGAAAGACCTCCATTGACGAGTTCCCGCAGTTCTGGAATATCCTGAAAGGGGAGATGAGTCTGGTGGGCACAAGACCGCCGACGGTTGATGAGTGGGAACAGTATGAACATCATCACAGAGCACGGATGGCAATTAAACCGGGATTGACGGGAATGTGGCAGGTAAGTGGAAGAAGTGATATTACGGACTTTGAAGAGGTGGTGCGCCTGGATATGGAATATATTCAGAATTGGAATATTGCTATGGATATTAAAATCCTGTTAAAAACGGTACTGGTTGTTTTTAAAGGAGAGGGATCAAGGTAATGTTATGTGCAATCTTGACATTATTAAGAAAATAGAAGCTTGAAATCAAATATTTTATAGAAATGTGGTGGTATAGAATGAAGAAGAAAATATGTTTTGTTGCCTCATCAGGAGGACATTGGGAAGAAATGATGCGTCTAAAAGAGATCGCGAATGAAAATATTGCTTTTTATGTGACTGAAAAAAGCGGGCAGATTACTGAAGCGGCAATACCGGATACTTATACGCTGCCTCAGATCAATCGACATGAAAAAGGATTTTTTCTTCATTTTTTGAATGTATTTGTGAAGGCTGCGGGGATCATCCGTAAAGAAAAGCCGGATGTTGTGATATCGACAGGTGCGCTGATTGCATTTCCTTTTTGCCTGCTTGCAAAGATCAGCGGAAAAAAAGTCGTATATATTGAATCATTTGCACGTGTACACGAGAAGTCATTGACGGGAAAATTAGTGTATCATTTTGCTGATTTGTTTCTTGTACAGTGGGAGTCTATGTTGGAGTGTTATCCGAAGGCAAAGTATGCAGGCGGAATTTTTTAAGTGAGGTTATAAGATGATATTTGTTGTGCTGGGTACTCAAAAATTTCAATTAAACAGATTACTCATGAAACTGGATGCGTTAATAGAAGACGACAAAATAAAGGACGAAGTGTTTGCGCAGATCGGGAGTTCGGATTATATACCAAAACATTATAAGTATACAAGGTTTTTGGACAGGGATAGTTTTGAACGTATGATGGAAAACTGTGAGATACTTATCACGCACAGCGGTGTTGGGACAATTGTTTCAGGTTTGAATCATGGGAAACCAATTATAGCTTATCCAAGACTTGCAAAATATGATGAGCATGTGGATGATCATCAGATGGAGATTGCAGAATCTTTTGAGCAGTTAAATTATGTTTTGCTGTGCAAAGAGGGGGACGATCTGAATCTGGTATTAGAAGAATGCAGGAAACACAAATTTTCCGAGTATAAATCTCAGAGAAAAAGGATGGTAAGCAGTATTCGTGATTATCTGATGGAAATCTAGATGCTTGTGGAAAATAAATGGAAATAGATGGGGAAAGATATGAAAATTGCTGTTATTACATTGCACCGTGTCCGCAATTATGGATCATCATTACAGACTCTGGCGACACAGAAAGCATTGCAAAGGGAAAGCTGCCAGGTAGAAATTATTGATTATTATCCGGAGCGTTATACAAGCCTGGGATTGTTAAGACGTCTGAAGAAAAAGAGCAGGCATTTTGAAAAAAATCCGATTTTATTGTTTGCTGCAAGAGCGGTTATTTCTATATCTTACGTAAAGAAAAAATTGGTATTTGACAGATTTCTGAAAAAATATATCAATTTAACTTCAGGAGTGTATCGCAGTGAAGAAGAACTGCAAGATGACTTGCCGCAGGCAGACGCGTATTGTACGGGCAGCGATCAGGTTTGGAACAGTTACTGGAACGAGGGGATTGATGCACCTTTTTATCTGAGTTTTGTTCCGGCAGGCTGTTATAAATTTTCGTATGCCAGCAGTATTGGAAATGCAAAATTATCCGATGAAGAAGTATCGGCTGTAAAGCCATATTTGAAACAGTATAAGCATATTACGGTCAGGGAAAATACCGGAATAGAAGTTATAAAGAATATGGGGATTCAGGATGTAGATCAGATGCTGGATCCTACTTTGCTGTTTGGCGCAGAAGAGTGGGCAAAATATACATCGGATAAATTTTCCGGAAAAAAGTATGTAGTGACTTACAATCTGCATCATGATCCCAGGATTGATCAATATGCGGTTAACGTGGCGAAAGAAAAGAAACTCAAGGTTTATAATATCAGTTATAATTTTCATGATATTGTGAGAAAAGGCAGGCTGAAGTGGTGCCCTTCGATTGAAGAATATCTGGGTTTGATTCGTGATGCGCAGTACGTGATCACAGATTCCTTTCATGCAACGGTATTTTCGATTTTATTTCAGAAAAAATTCATGGTAATATATCCTGAGAAAGCCAGCACCAGAATCAGAAGCATTCTGAAAGTGTTTGGAATTCAAGACAGAGGTTCAGAGGATATTCCTGATACAGAGAAAATTATGTCAGAAATAGATTTTTCTGCTGTTTTTTCTAAATTAGAGCAGGAAAGAAAAAAGGCAAAACAATATATAAGAAAAGTAATACGCGAAATTTCTACAATCAGTAAACAGTGAGAGAACAAAGATGGAAAAAGCATACGCATTTAAAAATGAAACTGAGATTTTACAGAAGTCTTCCTCGGGAGGGGCTTTTCTTGGGATTGCAGATACTTTTTTTAAAAATGAATCAGAAGGAATTGTCTATGGTGCAAGATTTGATGATGAATTTCAGGTGATTCATTCATCCGCTTCAACGCTGACAGAATGTCTGCCGTTTTGTGGTTCCAAATATGTACAATCGAGTGTGAATGGCTGCTATAAAGAGGTTGTCCAAAATCTTGTAAGCGGGCATAGTGTCTTATTTACAGGTACACCATGTCAGATTGCAGCGTTGCGGTCATTTGCTGAGAAACAGAAATGTAACTGTGAAAGGCTGTATTGCGTTGATATCGTGTGTCACGGAACACCCAATGCACAATTCTGGATGGAGTATGTGAGATATCTGGAAAAAAAGAATCATGGAAAACTGGTTCGATTTTCCTTTCGTTACAAGCCCAGGGGCTGGAAGGGTTATCCGATCTATGCAGAATTCTCGAATGGAGTGAAGCGTATCAATACGCTTAGTGTCAGTACCTATCAGAATTTGTTCCGAAAGAATCTTCTGATGAAAGAAAGTTGTTTTCGCTGCAGGTTTCCGGGAAATTTCCGTTCTGATTTAACACTTGCAGATTTTTGGGGAATAGAGCTGTGCATGCCAGAGGTATCAGTGAAAGGCGGGGTTTCTCTGGTTCTTTCCCATTCGGAAAAGGGTGAACGGCTCCTGGCGTGGATGAAGGAACAGTGTGCAGATAAAAATATTTTACTGCAGCCGGTAAAGGATGATGCTTATTTAAAGTATAATCATAATTTGGTAGAAAGTACGAAAAAGCCGGAACAATATCAGGAGTTTTGGAATGATTATAAGATACATGGTATGGAGTTTGTATTGAAGAAGTATGGGGGGGACAACCTGACGGGAAGAGGAAAATTTTATGCCAGGAGATTTTTAAGAGATACAGGGCTGCTTGCAGCCGCAAAAAAAATCTTAAAGAAAGCCTGAATGATAAAAGTAATTGACGGCCAGGAAAAATAATTATTCAGAAAAGGAACGACGGAAGATGAAAGTATTAGTAATAGGACCAAGTGATACAGGTTCCCGGGGCGGGATGGCCACGGTGATTGCGGGAATCAGGGACAGTAAATATTTAAATAAGAAATTTGAGATAGAGATACATCCTTCCTATATCGATGGAAATCTTATGACCCGATTTTCTTATTCCGTATTTGCATTTGTTAAATTTCTTTTGACTTATAAGAGGTATGATTTGTTCCATATTCATACGGCTTCTTTTGGCAGCACGTTCCGCAAAAGATATTACCTGAAGAAGATAAAAAAGGCGGGGAAAAAAGCAATCATACATATTCATGGAGCAAAATATCTGGAATTTTATGAGAATCTGAATGAAAAAAAGAAACATAAGGTTGCTGATTTTTTAAAACAGGCTGATTTAGTACTGGCTTTATCAGAAGATTGGAAAGAAAAATTTGAAAAGACCATAGGAATCTGTAATTGTGAGGTGCTGAATAACGGAATTGATACGGAAACGCTTGGAATTGCCGTTTGTGATACGGATAAAAATCAAAATAAATTTGTTTTACTGGGGCGTCTGGGCGAACGAAAGGGAGCCTATGACCTGGTAAATGCCGTTGAGCTTGCGGTGAAAAAAAATCCTTCTATAAAAGTTTATATGGCCGGTGACGGAGAAATTGATAAGGTGAAAGCTCAGGTTAAGGAAAAACATCTGGAAAAGAACATTGACGTTGTCGGATGGGTTGATTTTAACGGAAAAATGGAACTGCTGAAGAAAGTTTCAACTGTAGTGCTGCCATCTTATAATGAAGGTCTTCCGATGGCAATTTTGGAGGGAATGGCCGCAGGGAAGGCAATTATCAGTACGACTGTGGGTGCAATTCCGGAAGTTGTTACCGATGAAAATGGATTTATTATGGAGCCGGGCGATGTGAAGGCATTGGCGGAAGCATTGGTGGTATGCAGTACAGATGCAGAACTGCTCCGCAGGATCTCAATGAATAATATAGAAAAGGCAAACAGCTGCTTCAGCATGAAAAAGATGCATGAGATTTTAAGTGGATATTATAAGCAAGTTTGTGATGAAGAATAAGGTGAAGAGGAAATGAGCAAAGAAAAAATAGGTTTGTGTGTGTGTTATGATACAAAAAATTTCGGGAGTCAGCTGCAGGTATTGGCTACTCAGAAAATTGTTGAGAGTCTGGGGTATGATTATGAAATTATTCGCTATAAAAAGAAGTTAACGCCCGTTTTTCTCCTGAAATCACTTCCCAGATTGTTTAATCCTTATTTTGTAAAAGTAAAACTTAAAAAAATTAAGAAGCAGAAAAGCATAGGAAAGCATCCAGAAATTGAAAATCAGATCAGATTGAGAAATCAACGCTTTCAGGAGTTTGTAAAAAAGTATTTTCGAAATTTATCAAGTCCGTATCTGGGGTATGGAGCGTTGAAACGGGGAGCGGAAGCGTATGATGCATGTTTGACGGGAAGCGACCAGCTTTGGCTGCCGGGAAATCTTGGAAGTCATTTTTATACGCAGGAATTTGTCCCGGAACAGATGTTGAAAATTGCTTATGCAACCAGCTTTGGTGTCAGCCAGATTCCCTGGTATCAGAGAAGGAGAACAAGAAATTATCTGAACCGCTTTCAATATTTAAGCTCCAGAGAATTAAAAGGTTCGGAACTGATTCAGGAGCTGACAGGAAGACAGAGCATTACAGTGGCAGATCCGACCTTATTGTTTTCCGGTGATGACTGGCTTTCTTTTTTTCCGGATAAGCGATTGATTTCCGGGAAATATATCTTTTGCTATTTTCTTGGCACCAATAAAGAGCACCGGGAGATTGCGGCAAAACTAAAAGAAAGCACGGGTTTTAAAATTGTGACGATTCCGTTTCTGGATCATTTTGTCGAGGAGGATGTGTCCTTTGGTGATGACAGACTGTTTGATGTTGATGCAGCAGATTTTGTAAATTTGATTCGAAATGCGGAATTTATTTTGACGGATTCTTTTCATGGAACTGTTTTTTCAATTTTAAATCATAAGAAATTTATAACTTTTAACCGATTCCGCGAGGATAGCAAAGATTCAAGAAACTCAAGAATTGACAGCCTGTGCAGTCTTTTGGGGTTGGCTGAGCGCAGGTATCAGAAGAATATTTATGATTCTGTCAACCGGGAAATTGATTATAAAAGTGTTGATCAGAAGTTAGGCAAGCTGCGTGAAAACTCAATCCGGTATTTGTCGGACGCCCTTATGGATATTTCAGGTGAAAGAAAAAAAGGTTAGGAGGAAGTGAGATGGAACATTTGGAAAGACCTGTAAAAGTCATCCATATGGCGCCGCTTAGCACAGGTGGAATTTCTAAACTGACGTTAGTGATCCATCATTTGATGGATCCGCAGAAGGTTCGGTTTGATTATCTGGTTTTTCGGGACAGAAAAGAGTTCTTGGAAGAAGAGGCGGTTGCATTAGGGGGAAAAAAACAAATCGTTAATACGGAGCCCATTAAGAATAAATTTGTCAAATTTGTAAAGAAAATCGTGTGGATGAAAAAGCTTTTTAAAGAAGAGCAGTATGATGTTGTCCATGTAGATGCATCAACTCCATACGATGTTATTGTTGCTGTTTCGGCAAGGCTGGCAGGAGTAAGGACCATTGTTCTGCATTCTCATAATAATGGATATCAAAAGAGTGTTCCTCTAAGAGATCTGTTTATGGGAGTATATAAAAAATTAATGCCCTTTACGGTTACAGATTATGTTACAATATCAGAGTCAGCAGCAGAATTTATGTTTCCGAAAAAGGTTGTAAAAGAAAAAAAGTACAGATTTGTCCGTAATGGAATCCGGGTTGAAGATTATCAATACAATGAAAACGACCGGATTGCAGCAAGAAAAGAGATGAATCTGGAAGGTAAGTTTGTGATAGGGCATGTTGGAAGGTTCGTATATCAGAAAAATCATGATTTTATTTTAAAAGTATTTTCCAGAATTCAGAAAGAGCATCCGGAAAGTGTGCTTTTATTAGTCGGAGAGGGAATTCGGAAAGCCGAAATTATGAGAGAAGCTGAAGTTCTTGGATTGTCGGAGTCCGTTATTTTTTATGGCGTGACGCACGATATACGCAAGATGTTATTGGTTATGGATGCTTTTATATTTCCATCACATTTTGAAGGATTAGGAATTGCTGCGATTGAAGCGCAGACTTGCGGACTGCAGGTATATGGTGCGGATACGATTGCAGAAGAAGTAAATGTTACCGAATGTTTCCACAGGATGCATGGATGGGATGCAGATTATTGGGCAGATACTATCTGGGAAGGGCGGAACTTAAAGAACAGAAGAGACTATAGTGATGAGGTAGCACGAGCAGGATATGATATTAAAGCGGTTGCCCGGGAAATGCAGTCGTTTTATCTGGATAAAGGAAGATAAACGCATATAATTAAGGAGAATCAGAAATGAGCTTTCGACGATTCAAACCCAGTGTATTTTTGATAAATGTTGGACTGTTTATCATAGTTGGATGTGTATTTACCTATGAGCTGATACGCGCGTTGTTAGCGGACAGATGGTATATGTCTGCGGTTTTTCTTGGAGGAGCCATGATTACGGCAGGGGCAGTTCTGAGCCGCAGAAAAGCTACTTACGGAAGAAAAAAGATGCTTCCATGGATACTAGTCGGGGTTCTCTCTCTGGTGAGAAATGCAGAATTGAGACACGGCACATATAACACAGAACTTTTGTTTCTCTTGTATTTGTGGATAGCAATAGTCTTATCGGGTATAAGCGGCTGGCAGGATAAACTAAAAAAATACACCGTTATGTGGGGATCCCTGCATGTGGCGGCTACAATCATTTTTTTTATATTCAGAGGCAGTTACGCTGTCATGGTAAATTTATGGGGGCGTTATCCTACAGGCACAAATAAAGGATTAACCGGTTACTGCGCCGGAATCACGACACATTATTCACAAAATGCCACATATATCGTCATTTTGTTTCTTGTACTGGCATGTACTTATATTGTAAAGCCAAAAAAGATGCGGACAAAGAGGGAAGCCTTTGCGATAGCAATTACATTGGTGGCGCTGATGCTGACAGCAAAAAGAGCGCACCTGTGTTTTGGTGTATTGGCTGTAGTTTTTGTTTATTATCTTGTCAATCCCGAAAAGAGAGGAAATAAACTTTTTAAGGTAATTGCGGCAATGGGAGGAGCAGTAACTATATTAGCTGTGATGTATGAAATCATGCCTGAAGTGTTTCAGACAGTTCTCGGACGTTTCGTGGACGGTGGATACGGTGATATTACCAGCGGAAGGATTCCCATGTGGATGCTGGCAGTTGATTTGTTTAAAGGAAGTCCGATTTTTGGAATCGGGTGGTCCGGTTACAGATATTCGTATGCCTTGAATCTTTTCAGCGGCTATGCGGGGAGATCTGAATTTTTAAACACGCATAATGTTTATCTGCAGTTACTTTGTGAAGTGGGTATTGTTGGAACGCTCATAGTGACAGGGGCCTTGTATTCTTTTATGCGAAATGCCCTTATACTGAATAAACATTGTGAAGTCAATGACAGTGGAAAAAGAATAGATATAGCCGTCAGCGTGGGAATGGGAGTCTTTTTTATCTTTTATTCTGTGACAGGATGCTGTTTATATGACTTGACATTCCACATGTTTATATTAATTGCGGCGATGATTATGCCGTATAGGAAAAATGAGGTGAGAAGATGAACCGGAAAGCTATGATTTCAATTATTATTCCGGTCTACAATGCTGCAGAATATCTTATAGACTGTATTGAGAGTATCCTGAGTCAGAAAGACCAGAATATAGAGATTATTCTGGTAAATGACGGATCCGGGGACGAAAGCGGAAGCATATGCAGAACATATAAGAAGGCAGATAGCCGGATAAAGTACATTGAAATTGAGAATTCAGGGGTTTCAGCGGCAAGAAATATCGGCATGGAGCGGGCTTCCGGTGAGTGGGTATGTTTTGCAGATGCGGACGACAGATTATGTGAGCATGCAATAAATTTTATGCGGGAAGCCCTGGATGAATCTGCAGACGCAGTTTATTGTAATTATTTAAGAGCAGATGAAAATGCTTCATATTCAGAGCAGTTAAGTACGGTAAAGGCAAGTGAGATCATAGAAGCGACCTTCGATTATTCCGGAATGAAAAGTCAGATGAGCAGGTATGCTTTTATGCATCCGATGTTTTTTTCTGCATGTTGGGGAAAATTGTACAAAAGAAATATTATAGAGCAGAATCAGATTCGTTTTCCGGCAGGTATTCGTCTAAGCGAAGATTTGTGTTTTAATGTCCGCTATCTTATGTATTGCAGGAACGTGAGATTGCTTGACAAAGCAGTGTACCAATACCGTGTGAATATGGCCTCGGTCACTCATAATGATTCGTTTGCACATCTGGAGAACCGGTCTGAACTGATAGAGCTCCTGAATTCCTGGAATACCGGCAGGGAAGAATATGAAAGGGCAAAAAATAAGTATATCTTGTTATGTATACTGCGGATGAATGAGAAAATCGGAAATGTTGAAGAGAAAAAAAAGGCAGTTGCATTATACAGGGAGATCAACTCAAGAGCATACGTGAGAAAAATAATTTGTGATACAAAGAATCAGAATTTGTCCGACGGACGGTATCAGGAGGCATATTATAAAGCCGTCGTATATCTGCTGCGGTTTAAATGTGTCAGAGCTGCAGTTAAGATTGGGCAGATCTATAGCCGGGTAAGGAATGGCCGTGTTTCACATTAACCTGTGAGGCGGAGCCGTTTGAACGCCTGGATGAAAAGAAAGGGAACAGATGAAAAAAGCAGGTATATTGACATTTCATAAATCTATAAACTATGGTTCTGTACTTCAGGCTTATGCGCTTCTTCAGACGATTATAAAAATCGGTAATCCTGTTGAGATCATTGACTATCAGCAAAAGAATTATAAATATTTGTACGGAATTTTAAGAAAACCTTGTTCTTTAGACAATATAAAATATAATCTTATAAATTGTTGTTTTTTAAAGGCGCTTCTCACCAGAAAAAAGAACTTTGAGAATTTCCGAAAGAAATATCTGCATTTGAGTGATAAAAGATATGAATATGGCGGAAATCTGGAAGATATTGTGCGTGCGTATGATGTTCTGATCTGCGGCAGCGATCAGATCTGGAATCCGGACGCAAAAGATTTTGATATCAATTTCTTTTTGCCGTTTGCCCGTCGGGCACAAAAGATCTCTTATGCGGTAAGTATCAATGGGGGGATACTTGATACACTTGACAATAAAGAGGAACTGAAAGATTATCTGATGGATTTTGACAGAATTTCTGTGCGCGAGAGATCCGGTAAGGAGAGTCTTTCGTCTTTTCTTTCGGAAAAAAAGGAAATTTCGGTTGTACTTGATCCCACGCTCTTATGGAAAAAAGAAGAATATGATAAAATCTGCAGCTCCCGCCTGATTAAAGAACCTTATATATTTTTTTATTCGGTCAATTTCAGCGATTATGCGGTAAAGGCGGCAGAGATTCTTTCGGACAGGCTTGAATTGCCGGTATATACCTTGTATACGGGAAGAAGCAGCGCAAAGGTAATGCTTACGAGAAAAAAGATACATTTTTGCCTGAAAACAAGCTCTCCGGAAGATTTTCTCAGCCTGATCCGAAATGCGGAATTTGTTGTTACAAATTCTTTTCACGGCACTGCATTTTCCCTGATTTATGAAAAGAAATTCTATTCGATCGGACGTGTTGACGGAGATAAAAAACTGATACCGGATGAGCGGATCTGCAATGTTTTGGAATTATTTGGGATTCCCGGACGTTTTATTTCCTGCGGGGAACTGAAAACAGTATCACTCAAGCAGGAGATAAACTACAGTGCAGTTAATGTCAGGCGGCAGAAGCTGGCGGAAGAATCCAGAAATTATATAATGCGTGCTTTAAATGAAAAATAAGGAGAGTATTCATGAATATAGCGGTTATTACCCCTTTTGACTCGGCAAATTATGGAGCGTATCTTCAGGCATATTGTCTCAAAGCGGTGTTGGAGAATATGGGACATACGGTTATACATCTGCGGACCAGAGAGGAAGCATATATCCGTAATCTGTATTATAAGAAAAAGCCGGTATCAAAGCGTGATAAAGTATTTCCGTGGAAATTCCGGCGTAAAGTAGCATTTGGCAAGCGGAAACTGGAATTGTTTTTGAAAGATCAGGCAGAGTTTCAAGTGATGAATCCGGAAGAATGTGATCCGGATTTGTATATTCTGGGAAGTGATGAGATCTGGAATATTAATAAAGATGTTTTCAGAAAAGGGATTTTCTGGGGAAGAAATCTCTCGCCGGCAATTTCTTATGCTGCAAGTATTGGCGATGCAGAAATAGAAGCTTATGACAAATATCCGGAGATTATCAATGATTTGCAGAATCTGAAAGCGGTCCTTGTCCGGGATGAAAGAACAAAGTCTCTGGCAGACAGGTATATAGATGCTCCATCCAGTCTGGTTTGTGACCCTACTATGTTGCTTCCGATTTCGGAATACGGAAATGATCTGGACGATTCCTATATTGATCAGAATGAATGTATGCTGATTTATGCGTATTATCTGACTCCGGGACAGCAAAAGGAAATTCAAAGGTGTGCTGAAAAATTAAAGTTAAAGACCGTATCCTGCTGTTTTTATCATGATTGGTGTGATTATCAATGTGAATGTACGCCGCTGGAATTTGGAAGCCTTATCCGGAAATGTAAAGCTGTGATAACAACAACGTTTCATGGTACGATTCTCAGTATTTTAAATCATGCAAATTTTATAACAATTCCGACAAGTCCCAAAACTACGCAGATACTTGCACAGATGGGGCTTTGCAGCCGTGCGGTGGAACGGAAACAGGCAGACGCAGGCAGGATGGCATCTATACTGTCCGGATCGCAGGTGAATTATGATGTGGTGGAAGAGAGATTACAGAAACTGCGCCGGACTTCTCTTGAACATTTAAAGGATGCAGTGGAAGGGGCAGTTTGTGAGAAACAAGGCAGGTTTTCTTATGAGATCTGTCCGGCGGATCAGTGTACGGGATGTTTTGCCTGTATGAATAAGTGTCCCCGTCAGGCCATTCACTGTACAGTGGATACATACGGAAGGACAGTCCCGCAGATAGAATCTGCAAAATGTATAAAATGTGGATTATGTAAGAAGGTATGTCCGAGTCTCCATCCGGTTGAAAAGCATGTGCCGTTGAGGTGTTATGCGGCGCAGCGGAGAGAGGAAGAAGAACGGCGGCAGTCGGCTTCCGGAGGAATCGGAGCAATTTTGGCAGAACAGTTTCTTTTGGATGGGGGAAAAGTCTACGGCGCATCGGTCAGTAAGGAAGGAAGTGTGTGTCATTCCCGTGCGGATCAGCAGGAAGAGGGAAAAAGGTTTCGTAATTCAAAATATGTGCAAAGCGATATCGGGTATTCCTATAAGGATGTGGACGAGCAGTTGAAAACAGGAAAGCCAGTGTTGTTTACAGGTACGCCATGCCAGATTGCAGGGCTGAGAAGTTATCTCGGAAGAGACGATGAAAATCTTTGTTGCGTAGATATTATATGTCATGGCGTACCGCCGATGGCATATCTTGCACAGCATATCTCATCTGTGACAAAAGGTAAAAAGGTAAACGGGATTTCATTCCGCGGGGGAAAAGAGGAGTATTCTTTGACTTTGAAGAAAGATCAGGAGGTTGTATATTGCGCGGATAAATTTCATGATACATATTTCCATGCATTTATGAAAAGTATGATCTTCCGGGAAAATTGTTATCAGTGTCCTTACGCTGCCCCCGCCCGCGTCGGTGACCTGACGATGGGTGACTTCTGGGGACTGGATCGTTCCAGGTTAAAAACAGAACAAAAGGGTAAGATTTCTGTCGTACTTGTAAATACAAAAAAGGGAGAAAAGATTTTCAAAAGTATAAAAAACAGCATCTTGTATGAGGAGCGTGAGGTGGAAGAAGCTGTACAGGGGAATCATCAGCTCCGTGGTCCGGCTGTACCGCATAAATACAGGAAGAAATTTCTAAAGGCATACCAGTCGGGAAACGACTTTGAACGTGCAGTGAAGGAAGCGGGGGTGCATAAGGAGATGCTGATCAGGAATTTCAAGCGCACCAGAGGGTGGATGTTTTTAAGAAATACAAAAAAACGGCTGTTTGGCGGGAGAACACAATGAGGCATATCAATAAAATTTTGAAAAAATATAACTCCATACCGATTGCTGCAAAAGCGACAATCTGGTTTATGATCTGCAGTGTTGTTCAAAAGTGTATTTCACTTATTACAACACCTGTTTTCACACGGCTGATGACGACGGAACAGTATGGACAGTTCAGTGTATACAATTCCTGGCTGCAGATTTTTACAATTATTACGACTTTACGGCTGAACTGGTCTGTGTTCAGCAAAGGTATGAGCAAGTATAAGGCAGACCGGGATGGCTATACTTCAACCATGCAGACACTGACTTGTATTCTTACAACAATTGTACTTGTGATTTATCTGATCTTCCGAAAGCAGATTAATGCAATTACGGAATTGCCGACTTATATTATGCTGGCGATGTTCGCAGAGTTATATCTTGTGCCGGCAATTGATTTCTGGACCATACGAAAGCGTTATGAATATATCTATAAACCGGTGGTGTTCCGAACCTTGCTGATGGCGGCCTTAAATGCTGCAATCGGTGTTATTGCAGTACTTTTGACGGAAGAAAAGGGGATTGCAAGGATTCTCTCCTGCATATTTGTAAATATTTGTTTCGGAGGCGTCCTTTTTGTTTATAATCTGCGTAAGGGGAAGAAATTATTCTGTGCGGAATATGCAAAATTTGCACTACTGTTTAATCTTCCCCTGCTGCTTCATTATTTTTCACAATATATTCTGGATCAGTTTGATCGGATTATGATTCAGAAAATGGTGGATGTTTCAAAAGCTGGTATATACAGTGTGGCATATAATGCCGGCCTGATTATGAAAATTGTAACCCAGAGCATCAATAATGCCCTGGTGCCCTGGCAGTATGAGCAGCTTGAGAAAAAAAGAATGAAAGAGATGGGGAATCATTTATTTCTGATTTATATTTTCGTAGGAGGCTGTGCGCTTTTGTTTTCAGCCTGTGCTCCCGAAATTATAAAAATCCTGGCGGACAGCAAATATTATGAAGCTGTCTATGTAATCCCGCCGGTTGCCATCAGTATGTTTTTTACATTTGCATATACTTCATTTGCGAATATAGAATTCTTTTTTGATGCAAATAAGTTTACGATGTTTATTTCCATGGCAGGTGCATTGCTGAATATTGTTCTGAATTATTTCGGTATTCTGTGGTTCGGATATATCGCCGCTGCTTATACGACGTTAGTCTGCTATGTAATATTCTCTATTTCCCATTATGTCTACATGTGTCATTGCATAAAAAAAATGTCAGACACAGAAGAGATATTCGGGAGTGTGCGGCTGATTTTCCTTATGATTCTTGTTTTAGCGGGTGGAATACTGGTTATTTCTCTGTATGACAGACCCCTCCTGCGCTATGTATTAATTATTGCGGCATGTTTCATTGTTTATATGAAACGGAAAGCGGTTTTGTCTGTTATAAGCAATATCCGGAAAAAGCGCGGCTGATGGATAAAGTGAACTGCTTTGATTTTCGGGTTAAAAGAGGAAGTACAACTGCTTAAGCGTATGGTATCGCTTGGGCGGTTGTACTTTTTTGTGCAAAAAAAAATGTTTTTCACCGAAAAAACATCAAAAATATAAATATTTCACGAAAAAATGACATTGTTTCAAACTTATAGGTATATATAATTAAGATTAAGAACTATAAATAGGAAGAAATTGTGAATTTTGTAAAGTCAAAAGGGAATTTTAGGGAAAGGGGGCTGCAATTTATAGAAAAAAAGAACCGAATGATGCCTGTTTATAGTTGAAATAAACCAAAAAGAGTTTATGTGTAGTACTTATTAGAAAAGGGAAAAGGAGAATAATGCTGAGCATGAAAAAGACAAACAAAAATCTTTTTAGTAGAATATTAGCATTGGTTATGGTACTTGCCATGATCCTGACCGGTCTTCCGGCAACAGGTATCCCAACAGGTGCAATTACGGCAGAGGCAGCGGCAACCTCAGCTGCCGAGCAGAATAATTTGACCGAAAATATACAGGATGGTACAATTTTGCATTGCTGGTGTTGGTCATTTGATACAATTAAAAATAATATGGCAGATATTGCAGCCGCCGGATTTTCTACAATTCAAACATCTCCGGCAAATGAAGTTAACGACAGTTGTCCTACAATGAAAATTATGGGAAATGATCCTAAGAATGGAACAGATGGATGCTGGTGGTGGCAGTATCAGCCAAAAGACTATAAAATCGGAAACTATATGCTTGGTTCGAGAGATCAGTTTAAAGCAATGTGTGAGGAAGCTCATAAATATGGTGTTAAGGTAATCGTGGACGTGGTGCCGAATCACATGACCCCGGATCATAATTATATTTCTCAGAATTTTATAAATGCAATAGGCGGTTGGGATAATTTATATCATTCAAATGCCTACAATGAGGTTTCCAACTGGAATGACCGTTATCAAGTTACAACAGGTATGTTCAGCGGACTTCCAAGTAATAATACGGAAAATAAAGCTTTTCAGGCATATTTTGTAAAATACTTGAATGATTTAATTGCATGCGGAGCGGATGGCTTCCGTTATGATGCGGCAAAGCATATTTCTTTACCTGATGAAAGAAAAGATCCGAAGAGCCCGGAAAATGATTTCTGGCCGGTTGTTACAGGGCAGAAATCTGTTAACGGAGTATCATTAAGTAATACAAGCGTTTTTCATTATGGCGAAGTGCTTCAGGGAGATACGACACCGGAAGCAGCATATACAAACTATTTACATGTAACGGCAAGTAGTTACGGGAGTACGCTAAGAAGTGCCGCCAACAGCAGGAATTTCAGCGTAGGCAATATTATGAACTGGAATCATGCGGCTTCAGCAGACAAACTGGTTACATGGGTAGAATCTCACGATAATTATTGTAATGACGGATCATATAAGATTCCAAGTACACAGATTCGTCTGGCATATGCGGTAATTGCAGCAAGAGGAAAAGGTACGCCGCTGTTTTTCAGCAGACCGGACGGTTCCAGCACAAATAATCAGTGGGGGAATAATGTACTGGGAGCAAAGGGAGATAATGAATTTAAGTCCAAAGAGGTTTCAGCAGTAAACTTCTTCCGTAATGCAATGGCAGGACAGCCGGAGACCTTAAGAAATCCCAATAACAATAACAATGTGCTTCAGATTGACCGAGGTGCGCTTGGAACCTGTATTATCAACGCTGGTTATCAGGATGTGACTTTGTCGAATGTTCCTACATCTATGGCAGACGGAGAGTATACGGATCAGGTATCAGGAAGCAGATTTACCGTGTCCGGCGGAAAACTCTCAGGCAAGGTCGGAAGAGAAACAATTGCAGTGGTATATAATGCAACAGACTGGAAATTAACAGCGAAATCAGCTTCAGGATCAAACAGTTTCAGCAGTGAAACAATTGATGTAGTACTTGGAAGCAAAAATGTAACAGATGCAGCTTATACAACTTCAGAAGGAGCAAATGGAAGTTTTGCAAACGGTGATGTAATTACAATTGGTTCTCAGACTTCTGTTGGCGGAAGTATTACGGTAACTCTGAAGGGCAAATATGAGGGACAGGCGGTCAGCACCTCGATAGTATTCCAAAAGACAGAACCAAATATTGCTTATATTGAACTTCCTTCCGGATGGTCTGCTCCGAGATGTTATGTATATAACAAAGCAGGCGCAACAAATGCGGTATGGGATGGAGCCGGATGGGATGATATTGTGATGGAACGTGTGGAAGGTAATATTTACAGATATATTGTACCTGATTCCATCGAAAATCCGCTGGTTATCTTCTATGGCGGAGACAATTCTCACCGTTATCCGGCAGATATGGAAGACGGGCTGTCTCTGAGCGGTTCTATGATTTATAAGAATGGCACATGGCAAAGATATAGCGGACCATTTCCGACGATTACACCTACTCCTACTGTTACAGTAACACCAACACCGACGCCTACAGATATTCCTGGTGACGGAAATGTCGCTTATATTGAGCTTCCTTCCGGATGGTCTGAACCATATTGTTACGTTTATAGTAAAACGGTAGCAAAATTAGAGAATGCGGCCTGGCCGGGCGTGAAGATGGAAAAAGTATCCGGAAATCTCTACAAATACAAAGTTCCGGATAATATTTCTGATCCGTTGGTAATTTTCTTCGGCGGAGACAACAGCCGCAGATATCCGGCAGATATGGAAGACGGACTCGCTTTGAGCGGAAATATGATTTACAAAAACGGAAGTTGGAGCATATATAGTGTGGGACCAACACCAACGCCGACTGTAGATCCAATTGATGATCTGGTTGATGGAAGTTACGATGTTTATATCAAGAAACCTTCCGGATGGGGAACAAACCTGAATTGTTACGCATATGTAAGCGAGACATTAAATAACGGCGCGTGGCCGGGAGTTTCCATGGTAAGTCTTGGAAGCGGCATCTATGCATATAACATGCCGGAAGGATGGACAAGCGCAAAAGTAATCTTTAATGACGGCGGCAGCCAGATTCCTGGCGCACAGCAGTCAGGTCTTGACTGGACAGACGGAACATCCATGATTTACAAAGATGGTTCCTGGGTAAAGGTAGAATCCAGAAAGAAACTGGATATTGTTTCTTCTCTTGCAGACGGAAGCACCTTTGATACAGAATCTGAAACAATCACTCTGACACTGAAAAATGCAGTGAGCGGTACATACTGTGTAGATGACGGACTGGTAAGAGAATTTGCAGATTCTGCAGAAGTAGTAATCGGACAGGGTAAGATTGCAGACAGCGACGTAAAAGTAAAAGTTACGGCAACGAATGGAACTGAGACAAAAGAAGTGACATTTACTTATCACAAAAAATTTGACGCTCAGAAAAACGGCGGATATACACAGTATGATTCTTTGGCCAATGCAGTTGCAGCAGCAAGTGTTGAAGCTGCAAGTTCAGCAAAAGCAGTAAGCGCAAGAGCAGTATCCTCTCAGTCACTCGGCGGAAAGTATGCGACAAACCCCAACAGTCAGAAGGGTAAATATAAGACAATCAACAGCGCTGCAGATTTTGACGAATCTATGATTATCGCACAGGGCGTGGCAAACGATGACGCACGTGCCTTCCGCGGTACGCATGAAGGACCTGTATACGATACGTATGCACTTTACGGTGCGTGGGATGATGCAAATCTCTATCTGGGCTGGCAGTTTGTAAATGTGACAGATGTGGTTGATCCGGCTCAGGGATATCCGATCAGTGACAACGGTAAACCATGGAATGGTGATATTCCTCAGGTACTTGCACTGGATCTGGGAACAGGCGTAACCAGCGACGGAAGTTCAAAAGGTACAGATGCAAAAACTGGCACTGTAAATTATTCCGATTATGTATGGGGCTTGCCGATTAAATACGATACAGACGTTGACGCATTGTTGTGCTTCTCCAGTAAACCTGGCGTTGGACAGCCGGCATTGTTCAAAGCAGATACAGACGGATACTTTAATTATGATACTGCAGTTGGATTCAGAGAAGGAGGAATCTCTTTCAAATATGAGGATGGATTCTTCGGATCTTCTCTCTATGGAATTAAGGCGAACGGTTATCAGGGATATACACCGGCCGATTTGACAAATTCTTCTGCCAATTGGACAGATTTCCTGACCACCAATCATAACAAGGCACAGGATACATTCTACGTTATGACAATTCCGCTTAATACACTTGGTGTATCAAGAAATGATATTGAGAGTAATGGAATTGGTGTAATGCACATTTCTACATTTGGTCTGAGTGGAACTGCATGTATTCCTATGGACATGACAATGTTGGATTGCGCGACAGAACCATATAGCAAAGATGATTCGACGACAGCAGAAAAAGAAGACGAGGATAGAATCACTGTACCGCTGGCACGTTTGGGAGCAAATGGTTCAACTCCAATACCGACACCGACCGTAACGCCGACACCAACGCCAATCGTCAGCAGAGGAACGATGACTGTAAACTTTGGCGCTGACCGTTCTTCACCGCAGGCTGCAGCTACGGCGCTGACACTGAAAGCAATTGCAGCGGGCGGCAATGGAAGCTATACATATCAGTTCCTGGTTGACGGGAAAGAAGTTCAGAATTCAAATAAGGATACTTATACATGGTCTGCACTCAGCGGCGAACACAAAATTGCAGTGAAAGTAACAGACGGTAATGGTGTGGCAGTAGAATGCAGTAAGGATTACGCGGCAGAGGGCGAAAATCCATATGAACCGATCAACATCAAGTCCTTTACGGCCAATAAACAGTCACCGCAGATGAAAGGTACTTCCATTCGTTTTGCTGCAGCGGCAGAAGGCGGAAATGGAACACTGCAGTATTGTTTCTACCGTGTATTAAACGGCAAGAAAACAGTTTTCCGTAATTTTGCAGAGAGTGCAAGTGCATATTGCAATCCTGCCGCCGGAACTTATACAATCGGTGTGGAAGTAAAAGATGCAGACGGCAATACAGCAAATAAGGAAATGACTTATACATGGAGTAGTAATGAAACCCCGATTGTAATTAAATCCTTTGATGCTTCCAAAGCTTCTCCGCAGCCAAAAGGAACATCTGTCCGCTTCAGTGTAACAGCAGAGGGCGGCAGCGGAGCACTGCAGTATCGCTTCTATCGCGTGATCAATGGAAAGACAACGGTATTCCGTGATTATGCGTCAGGCAGTGCAGCGTACTGTAATCCTGCAGCGGGAACCTATACGATTTATGTAGATGTAAAGGATGCAAACGGCAACATTGCAACAAAGAGCATGACCTATACATGGGGCAGCGCGAGTACAGAACTCAAAATTAAGTCTCTGACGGCTTCCAAAGTATCGCCTCAGAAGAAAGGGACATCTGTTCGTTTTGCAGTAGAAGCAGAAGGAGGAAAAGGAGAACTCCAGTATCGCTTCTATCGTGTGGGAAATGGAAAGACAACAGTATTCCGTGATTATAGCTCAACAAAAGCAGCATATTGTAATCCTGCCGCCGGAACTTACATTATTCAGGTAGAGGTAAAGGACAGTGAAGGAAATACTGCGACAGAAAGTATGCTGTATCAGTGGAATTAAAGAATGAAATCAGTGCTTGGGTGAAAGATCTGCGCTGAGCATGCAACAGGGGCTGCGCACAACAGGTAAGTGAGGCAGTCCCTGTTTTATATATAAAGAAAATAAATGAAAACAGAAGATCCGGAAAGGAAACATGAAGTATGAAAAGAAAAAAAATGATTGCGCTTCTTCTAAGCGCAGCTACTTCTGTTGCAGGTTTGGGTACCGGTTATTATCCGGGCACTGCAATACAGGCACAGGCAGCAATTTCACAAACCGATGCAACAAAAACTGCCAATTCATCCGGCGTTATTTTTGCAGACAGCAGAACGGATTTCAGAGATGAATCGATTTATTTTGTTATGACAACACGTTTTTATGACGGAGACCCGGGTAATAATGTACAATGCTGGGATGGAACACAGTATGATGATGAAAATGATCCGGAATGGAGGGGAGACTTTAAGGGTCTTGCTGAAAAACTGGATTACATAAAGGCACTTGGCTTTACGGCAATCTGGATTACACCGGTTGTAGAAAATTGCAGCGGTTATGATTATCATGGATATCATGCGCTTGATTTTACAAAAGTGGATCCCAGATATGAATCTGATGATTTTACATATCAGGATTTTATTAAGGCTGCACACGCAAAGGGATTGAAAGTCATACAGGATGTCGTATTCAACCATACAGGAAATTTTGGTGAGAGAAATCTTTTTCCGATTTTTGATAAGGAGGGAGATCAGAATACTTCTGCCTGCCTGAAGAAGATCGAGGGATCCGGGCTTCCTGAGAACTATGACAGCCTTACCCCTTTTGCTCAGTATCAGGCAAGATTGACCTTGATGAAGAATATGGATGGTGTAAATCATGATGTAAATAATATTTATCACCATGACGGCAGTATGGGATGGGAGGAATATTCCTGTCAGACAGGCCAGATTGCAGATGACTGTGTGGATTTAAATACAGAAAATCCAACGGTATATAAATATCTGCAGAATGCTTATAAACAGTATATTGATATGGGGGTAGATGCTTTCCGTGTAGATACGACAAAGCATATATCCAGACTGACATTTAACAACGCATTAACAGAGCCGTTTTATGAAGCGGCGAAGGCAAACGGAAATGATAATTTTTATATGTTCGGAGAAGTTTGTACAAGAGTGCGTGAGGTATGGAATAAGGGAGTTCCGCCGTTATCTTCGCCGTTTTATACATGGAAGGAATCAAAGAATTATCCCTGGAGCGAGACGGACAGTTCTGTAAACGAGGCTTCTACGAAACAAAATTACAATGATAATTTAAGTGTGGATGCACAACCCACAAGTGACAATGCTTTACTGAAGGGAAATGATTATCATACGCCCGATTACAGTCAGAAATCCGGTATGGGCGTAATTGACTTTCCGATGCATTGGAATTTTGAGAATGCACATTCTGCATTTCGTGTTGCTGTAAATAATGATAGATCTTATAACGATGCTACATGGAATGTAACATATGTGGATTCTCATGACTATGCACCGGATCAGGCTCCTTCCGATCAGCGTTTCGCCGGTTCGCAGGATACCTGGGCAGAGAATTTAAGCCTGATGTTTACCTTCCGCGGTATTCCTTGTATCTATTATGGTTCGGAGATTGAATTCCAGAAAGGCGCTGTAATTGATAAAGGGCCGAATATTGCTATTGGAGAGACAGGAAGAGCATATTTTGGAGATCATATCGAGGGAGATGTACTGACAACCGATTTTGCAGAGTATTTCGGAGCGAACGGTACTACAGCAGAAACACTGAGTCATCCGCTGGCATTGCATATTCAGCGTCTGAACCAGATCCGTCAGGCAGTTCCGGCACTGCGTAAAGGACAGTATTCCGTATCTGATATCAGCGGAAATGATATGGCGTATAAGAGACGTTATACGGATGATAAGACAGACAGTTTTGCACTGGTAACCGTAAGCGGCACTGCAACATTTAACAATATTCCAAATGGTACCTATGTTGATTGTATTACCGGGGAACCAAAGACAGTATCAAATGGTACTCTGACTGCAGAGTGTTCCGGAAAAGGAAATTTACGTGTCTATGTATTGAATACTTCCAAGACACCGGCTCCCGGAAAAGTGGGGCAGGACGGAAAATATCTGTACACAAACAGTTCTGTGGAAACGGCCAAGCAGCAGTGTATCTATTTTAAAAATGAAGCCGGATGGTCTCAGGTAACGGCTAATTTATTTGCTTCTAATGGAAGTTTAGTGGAAAGTCTTCCGATGACCAAAGTAAAAGATCAGGTTTATGCATGTAAGTACAGTGGTAACGCCCAGGGACTCCGTGTGGTATTTACAAATGGCAGCGCTGCAAGTGCAGAGGCAGCTTTCCAAAATGGCGGTCTTTATAACACGAATGGTTATGTCAGCCAGTTCCAGATCGGCGGGGACGAGATTCAGGTTACAAGTGTAACATTAAGTCCGAAAGAAATTTCCATGAATTTAGGGGAGTCCTGTACTGTTCAGGCGGAAGTTTTGCCGGCAGATGCAAAAAACAAGACTTTGAGCTGGACTTCTTCCAATACGGATGTGGCGACAGTAAGGAACGGAGTGGTCACTCCGCAGGGAGAAGGAACAGCCGTGATTACAGCAGCTTCTAAAAATGGAATTCAGGATCAGGTAAAAGTCACTGTTACGATTCCACCGTATGATTATGAAGAAGTTCCGAACGGTTATACGGCGATTTACTTTAATAAGCCAAAGAACTGGGGCAACTCGGTGAATGCGTATATCTACTATGGTAACAGTACGACAGTTACCAGCGGATGGCCGGGTTCTTCGATGGAGAGACTGCCGAACGGTGTTTACCGATATGTATTTGAAACTCCGGCGGAAAGTAATATGAAGGTATTGTTTAATGACGGAAGCAATCAGGCGCCGGGAAGTGTAGGGTTCGATGTGACTGCTTACGGCAAGTACGGACAGAATGGATTGGAAGAAGTGATTACTCCGGTAAAACCAACGCCGACTCCGACAAATACGCCGACCCCGACTCCGACAAATACACCGACCCCAACGCCAACAAATACACCGACCCCAACACCGACAAATACGCCAACGCCGACAATTCCTCCGGTTCGTGAATTGGAGGTAAAGATTACGGCGGATAAACAGTCGCCGCAGCCTTCTGGTACATCTGTAAAATTAAGCGCCAGGGCAGAAGGCGGAAAAGGAACCTTACAGTATCGTTTTTATTATCTGAAAGGCGGGGAAGTTGGAATACTGCGTGATTATGATGTGAATCCGGATGCATATTGTAATCTGACTGCCGGGGATTATAAAATATATGTTGATGTAAAGGACGAGTCGGGAAAGAAAGCAAGCGCCTCTATAGATTATCGTTGGGAAGATGCGGGCAGTGATCTGAAGATTACGGAAATTCTGACGGACAAGGCTTCACCGCAGCTCCAGGGAACCAGTGTAAAACTGACTGTAAAAGCAGAAGGCGGAAAAGGAAAGCTGCAATATCGTTTCTATCGGGTCAAAGATGGTTCAAGTAAGGTATTCCGGGAATATAGTACGTCAAATACCGCATACTGTAATCCTGTTTCGGGAACTTATACGATTTATGTAGATGTAAAGGACAATGACGGAACTGTTGTTACAAAGGAACTTTCTTATACATGGGAAGCAAAAGGTAAGCTTACAATAAAATCTCTTAAGGCGTCAAAGGTATCTCCGCAGCCAAAAGGAACAAGTATCTGCTTTATGGCAGAAGCAGAAGGAGGCAGCGGAAATCTTCAGTATCGTTTTACCCGTACGGGTAATGGAAAGACTGCAGTGATCCGTGATTATGGATCCGGAGCAAAAGCATACTGCAATCCTCCGACTGCCGGAGATTATACCATTTGTGTAGAGGTGAAGGACGAGGCTGGGAATACTGCAAAGGAAAGCCTTGCGTATAGCTGGAGCGCTCCCTCTCAAAAATTAGAGCTTGAAAATGTAACAGCCAGTAAGGCATCTCCGCAGCCCAAAGGGACAAGCATTTGTTTTACGGCAAATGCAAAGGGAGGAGACGGAGAATTGCAATATCGTTTTTATCGTGTGTATAATGGAACGGTAACAATCTTCAGAGATTTTACAACAAGCAATAAGGCGTATTGTAATCCTGCAGCAGCAGGTTCTTATACGATCTATGTGGATGTAAAGGACCGGAGCGGAAATATAGTGACAAATAAGTTAGCTTATGTATGGAAATAGAGGGCTTGAGAGAAAGGCAGGTTTAAAGAATTGACAAGAAAAGTTGTGGCATTACTTCTCATGGCAATGATGATGATTCAGACTGTTGGGTGTATAAAGAAAGAAGCGGCAGACACTTCGGCAGGTGTTTCGGCTGAAAATTCAGACAGTGCAGAAGCTGTGCCGGAAATTAATGAGGATGAGGTTGCTGACAATGCGGATCAGATTGCCAGGGAGCAGCAGCAGGCCCAGGCCCAGGCAGAGGCAGATGAAATCGATCAGAAACACCAGGATGACAATCAGAACAAGGCGCCAGTCGATCAGGCGGATTTTGGAAGGGCAGTTCCATGTCTGGAAGAAACAGATACATGGGTGAGAACGGAATCTGCAATTATGGAAGACGGTATCAGCCGTGAATGCTATCAGTGTGATGAAGAATTGAAATATCAGTGGGAAAGCGGACAATCAGCTGCGGCTGATATTCAGGAAGGACTGAATGCATGGGCAGACCGGAAAAATTTGGAGCTTTCAGAGAGCAGCAAGGAGGAATCATTGTCTGCCGCGTTGGAAGGTGAAGTTTATAGTTACGAAGCTATGGAAGATGATAATGGCTATAGCATGTATCACAGGGGGCTTTATGTACAGAGAGATGAGTATTGGTACGGAATTGACTTTCAGGTAATTGAGGGAGTTTTCGGTGATTATTACGATACCATCGGAGGGTATCTGGATAAACTGACGATTTCATAAGCCGCAATCAGACAGGCAGCGAAAAAGTAAGCGCTTCAGCAGATGATGTCCGGGAGCTTATGTCATTTTATGACAAACGGACATCATCTTTGTTTACAGCAATTTTTGAGAAGGTTTTCATGCGCTTTTAAACAGGTACAAAATTTCAATTATGTAATAATTCTTTGTAGATCTTGACTCTTCGGATAAGACATGTTAAACTCCAGAATGATATTAGTATGCTTACATGAGTTGGCAGGTCTGTATTTTGCAGGGTGTTGCCGATAAATGGAGAAGAAAAAATTGTAAGAGGATAAAGAGGGATATGAGATGAAAAAGACAGCAGTCGTTGCCGGAATGATTGCGGTGGTGGTCTTCGTTATGGGCGCATCCGCTTATCTGATATTGACAAGTGATCGGACTGGACCTGAGATTTTGATCCAGGGAAATGATGATCTGTTGTACCGTACTGGTATGGAAGACTCAAAATTATTGGATCATATGAAGGCTATAGATAAGAAGGACGGAGATGTCACAGATTCACTGATTATAGAATCTGTGGAGCTTGACAGTGACGGGACATCTGCGGAAGTTACATATGCAGCCATGGATCGTCACTATAACGTAACAAAATTAAAGAGAAGCCTTACAGTTGCCCTTGATACTCCCGAAGCATCAGTTCCGATACAACCTGCAGAGCAGAGTCCGGAGGAAGAGCCGGTCAATGCCGGGGAAAACGTTCCAAAATCTCCTGAGGGAAGTCCTCAGATATGGCTCAATGAACATGAGGTTTTGCTGCCGCTTGGAAGTAAATTCAACGTATTGCGGTATGTGGAAGATATTCAGGATGACAAAGATGACAGAGATTCGCTGTATGGTGACATTCAGGTGGACGGGAGTGTTGATGTACATACAACGGGAGTTTATGAACTTTCCTATTATGTGATCGACAGTGATGGAAACCGGTCGAATGCAGAGATATTGAGGGTCACGGTTCAGTAGATGAGAGATGTTGTTTTGAGCTGTAAAAGAAGTATAATGGAGACGAAAGATGTGTTTGATTTGCATATCCATATCTTACCAGGCGTAGATGACGGCGCCAAAGATAAGAAAGAATCGGAAGAGATGCTGAGAATTGCTTACAGGGAGGGAATACGCAAGATTGTGGCGACTCCTCATTATTGCTGCAGGATGAAAGAAGAAGAACTGGAGAAAAGAGTGGCAGCATATCGGTGGCTTTGTTCCAAGGCAGCAGAAATCAGTAGTGAGATAGAGATTTATCTGGGAGCAGAATTGTACTATGAATCTGGTATTTTAGAAGAACTTAAACAAGGAAGAGCGCCGACACTGAATCATACAAGATATGTTTTGACAGAATTTTCTGTAAGCGCTGATTATAATTATATCTTTCATGCGGTACAGAATCTGCAGTATGCAGGATACAGACCAGTGCTTGCGCATATAGAAAGATATGATGCCCTGCAAAAAGAAGAGCGTATAAGCGCATTGGTGGATTCAGGGGCTTATATGCAGGTGAATGCAGGCAGTGTCTCAGGCAGAAATGGTTGGTCGACAAAGAGATACTTGCTGAGATTAATGAAATCGGATCTTATCCATCTGATTGGTACGGATGCCCACAGTTCGGTTGGGCGCCAGCCTCTGATGAAAGAGTGTGCCGACTATATTGATAAGAAGATGGGACAAAAATACCGGAACAGGATCTGTTATGATAATCCATCAAGAATCATTAAAGGAGAATATTTAAGTGGAGAAAGTTACAATTAATGCAGAAATAGATATGAGCCGAAGGGAGAGAGAGATTTTTCGAACCCTTCGTACCAACATTGAATTTACAGGAGTCGAGAATCGTGTGATTGCGGTGACCAGTTGTATGCCGAATGACGGTAAGTCAACAGTTGCTTTTAATATGGCATGTACATTTGCAGAGTCAGGAAAGAAAACACTGTTGGTAGATGCAGATTTGAGAAAGTCTGTGCTGCTGAAGCGTCTGCGTCTGGAGGGAGCGATAAAGGGACTCAGCCATTTTTTGTCCGGACAGGCATCAACGAAAGACGTTATTTACAGTACAAATATTGAGAATCTATATCTGATGCCGACAGGAGTTTTTCCGTCTAATCCGACCGAATTGCTTGGAAATGAGCGGTTTCAGCAGTTGAGTACAGTGCTTAGGGAAAGCTTTGAATACGTAATTGTAGATACTCCGCCAATAGGAAATGTTATTGATGCGGCAGTGGCAGCTAAGCAATGTGATGGTACCATATTGGTGATGGCTGCAGACCGGATATCCAAAGGTGATGCAATCGCCGCCACTGAACAGATGCGGGCTGCCAATGAGAATATTCTTGGTGTAGTTCTCAACAAAGTAGATCTGAAGGACAGCAGTTATTATGGAAAATACGGAACTTATCGTAACAGATACGATAAGTATAGTTACTGAAGAGAGGTTGAAGATGAACGAGTATTACGAAAATGACGAGATAGAAATTGATTTACGGGTTCTTTTCCATACATTGCTGAGACGGTGGTGGCTGATTTTACTTTGCGGCATTTTAGGTGGAGCGGCGGCTCTTGGGATTAGCGTTGGTTTGATTACTCCCCAATATCGATCAACGTCACTTTTATATATTCTTTCCAAGACGACCAGCGTTACTTCCATGGCAGATCTGCAGATAGGCGGGGAACTTGCAGAGGATTTTATTGTAATTGCCAAGAGCCGGCCGGTCATTGACGGAGCAATAAAGCGTATTCAGGAAAAAGAAGGCAAGACCTTTACCAGAAAACAGATTCAAAGTATGCTTACGGTGACGGATCAGGCAACCCGTATTTTGGCTATCAGTGCGACCAGCGCCAATCCTATGGATGCCAGTATTGTAGCGAATGCAATCGCGGAGGAGACGGTAGAGCAGATGGCTCAGATCACAAAGACTGATCCGCCGTCTATTATGGAAAGAGCAGAGGTGGAGACGTCCCCGGTCAGTCCCGGTGTAAAGAAAAATACGGTAATAGGAATTCTGCTGGGAGCGCTGTTGAGCTTAAGCATTCTGGTTATTCAGTTTATGCTGAATGATCATATCAAGACGGAAGAAGATGTAGCGAAGTATCTGAGGCTGAGTACTTTGGCTGTGATTCCGACAGACAGGAGAAGAGAACAGCACAACATGAAAGCGGTTAAGAAGAGTGAAAAGAATAAATAGATTTTTGTTTATCAGCTTTTTCGTGGTTTTTCTTGGAGCCGTTATTTTTGCAGTCTTTTATCAGGTGACGCTTGATAGAAGAGAAGAGTCGTATGAGGAATTAGCAGAGGAAGTCCGCACGGCAGATTCTGCGTCTGTGATACCAACAGAGATGCCAACAGATGTACCGGAGACAGTATCAATGTCGCAGACGGTAGAAATTCCTATTGATTTTTCTGTATTGCAGGAAAAGAATCCGGATATTTACGCCTGGATTCTGATTCCGGGAACCGGGGTGGATTATCCGATTCTCCAAAGCAGTACGGACCAGGCATATTACCTGAATCATACGGCAGAAGGTGCGGAAGGTTATCCCGGCTCTATCTATACGGAGAATCTGAACAAGAAAGATTTTACGGACAAAAACACTGTGATTTATGGACATAATATGAAAGATGATTCTATGTTTGGAAGCTTGAAGAAGTATGTGGACAGTGATTACATGAAGGAACATCCTCAGATTATCATTTATACGCCGGAGCATAAACTGACGTATCAGATTTATGCGGGTATCACGTATGATGACCGCCACATCCTTGGCAGTTTTGACTTTACAGATACGCAGCAGTATCAGGCATATCTGAATTCCATCGATTCCGTTCGCAATATGGCTTCTTATAGGAATCCGGAAGTAGAAGTTACAACCGAGGATAAAATTATTACATTATCTACCTGTAACAGTAATCAGGAACAACGTTTTTTGGTGGAGGCGGTTTTGATCAGTGAAGAGTAAAGATAAGAAAAATTTTATGATTGCTTTGTGTGTGCTTGTAATTCTGTTGATCGTTGCAGGAGTTGGATTTTATATTGCGGGCAATCTGAAAAGAGAAGAAAAGTCTGAGACAAATTTACATCCGGGAGAAACAGGCGATTCCCAGGATACAGGTGATACGATCTTTTATAAAGGCAAGGAATATCGGTATAATAAAGATCTTAACAATATCTTATTTATGGGTGTGGATAAGACAGACGAGGTTTCTATTCAGCAGATGGTGGGTAAATCCGGACAGGCAGACTGTATCATGATTATCTCGATCAACAGAGCGGATCAGACAGCCAGAATACTGCAGATTTCCAGAGATGCGATGACAGATATCGATTTATATGATGTCTCAGGAAATTATTTTACTTCGGTGAAGGCGCAGATTGCAACACAATATGCTTATGGAAATGGAGCACAAAGCAGCTGTTGGGCTACGAAAAAGACAGTCTCAGAGCTTTTGTATGATCTTCCGATAGACGGATATCTTTCGATGAATCTGGAGGGCATTCAGATTATGAATGATGCAGTCGGAGGCGTGACTTTGACCATTCCGCAGGATTATACCTCTGTTGATCCTCTCTTTGTTCAGGGATGCACGCTGACACTTACAGGTGAACAAGCAGAGCGATATGTGCGTTATCGTGATATTGAACAGACGGGCAGTAATATGGGCAGAATGGAGCGGCAGCTTCAATATATACCGGCTTTGCTGGAGGCAGCCAAAACCAGAGTTGGAGAAGCCGGTGATTTTTATGGAACTTACAGTTCACTTCTTGACCCTTATCTGGTTACCGATATGAGTGCAAAGCAGATCAATGCGTTGGCACGCTGTAAATTGTTGACAGATGAAACAGAGATGGTGCCGGGAGAGGTTGTCGAAGGATATGAGCATGATGAGTTTTATGTGGATGACGAGAAATTATATGAGATTATAATGAAATTATTTTACAAGCCTGTTGATTAGTGATATAATGGATCTATATATTGGTGAGAAAGGGTCTCATCAGGAGATTGAGAGGAGGAAATTATTATGAAAAAAATGAAAAAATTACTGGCAGTTTTATCGGCAGCAGTGATGACAGTAGGGATGGCTGCTACCGTATTCGCAGCACCGAGTCCATCGGTCAGCGGAATCGTGACTGGTATTGCAAAAGCAGTGGACAAGAATGGAGCTGATGCCAGAATTATTGTAGAGTCAGTGGATGTACTTACAGGTGCAGAGAAGACTGCGGCGGAAGAGATTAGAGACATTGCGAAAGTGAAAGAAGTGATGGGCTCAGCTTTTGCGGAAGGTATGCAGGTTGTGGATGTTAAGAATGTAAGAGCAGAAGGAGATGTTGCATATCCTGTAACAATTACTTTTAAGGTAACAGGTATTACATCTGCATCTAAGGTTGCTATTCTGCATTATGATGCGGAAAAAGCTGCCTGGGAAGTTTTGGAAGCGAAAGCAGGTGAAGGAACAATGGAAGCTACTTTTAATTCTTTATCACCGGTTGCTTTTGTAGCTGATAAGGATACCGCAGCTTCTGTTACAACAAGCACCGCTACTTCACCGAAGACTGGAGAGGTGAACGTACTTGGCTGGGCAGGTGCCGTAGCTGTTCTTGGCTTGGTTGGTATGGCTGTTACATATAAGAAAAGAGAACAGGCGTAATCAGAAAGTACGGTTCATATATCAATGATGTTGGGGTCAAGAGGTATTTTGACCCCTATGATACACGGATTGCTCCGCATTTCATGCTCCCGCAATCCTGAAAACATTCGAAATCCGCCTTGTTCGGGTTGCTTTCTCATGTTTTACGGGTCCCAAAGTTATGCTTTTTCATGCTTGCATGAAAAAGCATAACCTTTTGACCCTGGTATCATATTAATCATAATATTGCAGGCGATTGACCCGGTAATCATGAAAGGATTATTCATGGTTACCGGGCTTTTAATTAAAACTCTTAATTTTTTCTTGACAAATCTTTTGTTTTTATAAAAAAGAAGATATCATGAATAAAGTATGTTATAATGAGTTTGATAGTTTTAAGTGATTTTCGAAGAGTTTCACAATCGCTTATTTAAAAATCTATGGAAAGGGGCTATGTATTTTCTATGTTAAAGAGAAAGTTAAAACGGAGAATAGCAGTTTTATTAACTGCAGCGATGGTGTTATCTGCATTTTGTTTTCCAGTAGCGGCTGACAGTGAGACAGATAAACCGTACCTGGCATTGGGGGCGGATTTGAAAGCGGACGAAAAGGCAACCGTTTTGAATCTGTTGGATGTCAAAGAGGAAGATTTGGATAACTATAAGGTGGTAACTGTTACAAATGAGGACGAGCATAAGTATCTGGATTCTTATCTGAGTGCGAATGTGATCGGCAGCCGTGCATTGTCGTCGGTAAAAGTAGTAAGTAAGGAATCCGGTTACGGTCTTCAGGTTACAACGAAGAATATTACGTATTGTACCAAGGTCATGTATCAGAATGCCCTGGCAACAGCAGGTGTGGAGAATGCTGAGATTACGGTGGCAGGACCGTTTAATATCTCCGGAACTGCTGCTCTTGTGGGGGCGATGGAGGCTTATTCCGATATGACCGGGGAGGCTTTAAAGCCGGAGAATGTAGAGACAGCTACCAATGAACTTGTGACTACCAGCCAGATTGCAGAACAGATTGGAGATCAGGACAAGGCAGAGGAATTGATTGGTGCCGTTAAGGACGTGATTGTATCAGAGGAGGTAAAAGATCCGGAGAAAATGGATGAAGTAATCGAAGACACTGCTCAAAAGCTGGAAGTTACTCTAACAGAAGAGCAGGTGCGGATGATCCGGGAACTAATGGAGAAAATCTCCAGTCTGGATCTGGATATCAATAGTCTGAAGGAACAGGCACAGGGGTTATATGAAAAGTTGGAGAACCTGAATATTGACCTTGGTATCAGCCAAGAAGAGGTAGATGGAATTCTTGCACAAATCGGAAATTGGTTTAGCGGGATTTGGGAACAAATCAAGTCATGGTTTTCGTGATGTATGAAATACGATAGTGTATAATGCACAATAAATGCGTAGAAAATAGAAGAAATTTGGATAAATTTAAAAAGAAGTCATTATTTGTTCATATCATGTTCATAAATAACTGTTATTATATAAACAGTTCAGAAAAGAACATGCTGATAAGCAATATGTTGTAAAGTATATTACACATAAAATTTTTTCATAATAATTGCCCAGGTGCTGAAAGGCATCTGGGCACTCCTCATTTTGCGGAAAATTAAAATTCAGCGTTCGATCCCTTTTCGGGCAGGCAGTCCCCGGTCAAAAGGATGTTTTTGTTTTTGAATATTGGATACATAGTCTGCCGCATCTATGAGAGCGTTACTGGGATTCTGACCGGTAAGTATAACTTCCAGATGAGCAGGTTTTTGTTCCAGATAATGCAATAGAATTGTCTCGTCAAAAAGTCCGGCACGGATGGTATAAATAATTTCATCCAGGAATAATACATCATAATTGTCTGTCTCAGCCAGTTTCGTTACGCTTTTGAATTGGGATTCATAGTAGGATTTTCGCTCTGCTTTTTCTTCCGGTGTCATCTGAAAACTGAATTTTTCCGATTCCAGGCCATCTATAAAAGTCACATTGTCCAAAGCTTCCAGAACTCTTCGTTCACTGGTTCTATTATCTTTCATAAACTGATAAATCAAGACTCTATATCCATAGCCAGCCGCGCGTGTACAAAGCCCCATACCGCAGGTGGTCTTTCCTTTTCCGTCTCCACAGTAAATATGGATGTATCCGGTTTGCTTTTCCATAAATAGATTCTCCCTTCCGCAAATCTTCTCGTTATTTGAGTTGTTCAAGGCAATATTCAGTAACAATATATGCTTAATTATACTGAAAAATATTTCAAAGTCAATGAATGGAAATAATTGTGACAGAAAAGGAATTTGATGCGTCGCTCCCTTTTCTATGGGAAATTTTACGGTTTTTGCCGTATAATACCTGCGGGCTGCTACGTGCTGTGCGCTCTCGCATCTGCCGCCAGTATTCGTAATCTGAGCTATTGCTCTTCTTATTCATACTGGCTTGCCCGTCCAATATCCATGACCCTGCGTGTGCAAGCATACTTTGGGTCATGGCCGCCGTTCAGGAGTTTCATAGTAAACTGACATGTCTGCTGGCGCAGACATCACCATCCATGAAAGTCGATTGCTTCGCACTTCGTGCTCCCGCAATCGTCACCAGTATTCGTAATCCGGGCTGTCGCCCTCCTTACTCATACCGGCTTGCCCGTCCAATGTCCATGACTCGCCGCATGCAAGCATGCGCTCCTCATGGCCGCTGTCCGGAACTTTCATAGTAAAACGTTTTACAAACTGTCCGGTTGGATAAAAAATGTATCTTTTCTTAAAAATTTATATGGAAATTATCGGAAATCCATGTATAATCATAAATATGATGCTTGTTATTGCTTCAAAACCTTGAAAAATATTTGCAATCCGACTTGCAAGGGTATATCTTTTCATGCTTTGCGAGTTTCAGGGCTATAATTTTTTTACACAGAGATGAAACGTTTAACCTTTGGAGCAATAGTATCATGGGGTTCAAAAAAATGTATAATAAACAGGAGGGTATGCTCATGAAAAGAAGAGCATGGAACAAAAGGCTGACGGCAATTATACTGGCAGCGGGTCTGATGATCCCAAACCAGGAAGTTTTGCTAAAAGCAAAGGCTGCAGAGAATGCGGAGACGTTACAGGTGGACAGTGAAGACGGAGCTGTTGCAAGGGATGCTTCGTACGAGGGACCGCAGATTGTAAAAATCCGTGTATTGAAAGAAGGCAACTTTTTAGAGGTTTACTGGGATCGGTATGTAGATGAAGAAGAGGCAGTTGATGTCAGCAATTATGTATTGAAAAATGGTGATACGGAACTGTATCTGGAGCCAAAAGGGGAAGAAGTAACAAATACGTTGTACTTTGACTGCAGGAACAAAGAAATAGCGGCAACAGGAGCAGACAGCATGTCCAGACTCAGTGATGATTTACATATGTCAAGCATTTGCTTTTCTGGTGACATTGATATTTCCAGGGGACTGACTTTGGAGGTCAGAGGAAACGATATTAAAGATGAATCCGGAAAATGTGCAAAAAGTGTAAGTTATACGGAAGTACCGTATCTGAATTATTATACTCAGTATGTTACTTCAGATACGGGAATTTTGGTCAAATCAGATGATACGGTGGCATATTCTTCTCTGGAAAAGGCAGCAGATCAAATAGATGTAATGCTTGGTAACATGGAAAATGGGATTGCGGCAAACATGGAGAAATACGGATGCTCGTTGGCAGTATATAGTCCCCATGAGAATGTATATCTGATACCGGAGCATCGGTATTGGTTCAGTAAGGATATGTATGATGTGGAAGGCTATGGCGGAAACTTGTACAACAATTGCGTATCTTCGATTGCAGAACGGAATATCCTGCGTATTAGAAATAATACCGAAGATCCGGAGATGAATACGGGATATCAGAATGAGAATATCCTGATTCATGAATTTGGTCATTGTGTGAAGTCGGTAGGAATGGACTTGTTGGAAGATAAAAGTCTGAGTGAAGAGTTCCTTGCAGCTTATCGTCATGCTAAGGAAAGTGGTCTATGGCCGAATACTTATGCCATTTCAAACGAAGATGAATTTTTTGCAACGATGTGTGCAATCTGGTTTAATGTCATGTCAGAAAGTGCGAACTGGCAGGATGGAGTCCGCGGGCCGGTAAATACAAGAGAAGAAATGAAACAGTATGATCCGACCACATATGCGGTATTTGAAAAAATTCTTCCGATACAGGTACTGCCTGCACCCTGGGATGAGGCTGCGCCGGATTATTATCATGAACAGGCCTATCAGACGCCAACACTGGAGCCGGAAAAACCCGTGGATCCGGATAAATTGGAGGCAGGTGCAGCCGCCGCGTGCAGTTATTGTTCGGAATGGGAGACGTTGGATGCCATCAATGATGGCATTGTCGGAAGCGCATCATTGGGTGAGGACTGCAGGCATTGGGGAACTTGGGGAAACTGGAATGCAGAAGAAGAATGGGTAAGGTATTCCTGGAAAAGTCCGGTGAAAATGAATCATGCGGAAATCTATTTCTTTGATAACAGCAACGGTGGGGACGGAGGAGTTCGAGTACCCGTATCTTACAAGTATGAATATCTGAATTCTGCCGGTGAATGGACAGAAGTATCCAATGCACAGGGACTGGGAACAGAGCAGGATCTTTTTAACATTACTGCATTTGATACAGTGGAGACAACATCGATCAGAGTAACATTGAAAAAGCAGGCGGATGTTGGCGGCGTTGGAATCATTGAGTGGAAAGTAAGCTGCTTACCGGATGAGACTCCCTTGATATTTAACGATGTAATAAAAGAGGACTGGTTTTATGAGAGTGTAAACTATGTAAGTGCAAAAGGAATTATGACCGGTTTGAATAAAGATACCTTTGGACCGGGACTGAATCTGTCGCGGGCGCAGTTTGCAACAGTTTTATACAGAATGGCGGGAAGTCCGGATGCGGTCTATGACGGAAGATTTCCGGATGTAAAAGAAGGTGAATTCTATACGAATGCAGTTGCATGGGCAAGTGCAAATGGAATCATTACCGGTTACAAAACAACAGGGGAATTTGCTCCTGCAAAGGATATCAGCCGTGAAGAAATAGCCGTTATATTATATCGTTACGCGGGATACAGCGGACAGGATATTAGCTTAAACGGCGATCTCTCAGCATTTCAGGATCATGTTTCGGTAAGTGAATATGCAAAGGAAGCTCTGTCCTGGGCAGTGGCAAAAGGAGTGATCAAGGGTGACGCCGGTAAGCTGAATCCTCAGGGAAAAGGATCACGCGCGCAGTGTGCAGTTATAATTCAGAGATTTATCGAAAATCTGAAAAAGTAGAAAAATAAAAGAAAGGGATAGTCCGGCAGGAGCCAATCCCTTTCTTTATAAACGGACATGAGTGATGATGCAGATATCCTCACTCATGAAAGTTACATATTTTAGCCAAAGTATCTCTTCAGAAGACCTTCAAATGCCTTTCCGTGTCTTGCCTCATCACGAGCCATCTCATGTACGGTATCATGGATTGCATCCAGATTAGCAGCTTTTGCACGTTTTGCAAGATCTGTCTTACCAGCGGTTGCGCCGTTCTCAGCTTCTACACGCATCTCAAGGTTTTTCTTTGTGCTGTCAGTTACAACTTCACCTAACAGTTCAGCAAATTTTGCTGCATGTTCAGCTTCTTCGTAAGCAGCTTTCTCCCAGTATAAACCGATTTCCGGATATCCCTCTCTGTGAGCCACACGAGCCATAGCAAGGTACATACCAACTTCTGAACATTCTCCTTCAAAATTTGCTCTTAAGTCAGCTTTGATATCTTCCGGAACATCTGCAGCAACGCCTACAACATGCTCTGCCGCCCAGGACATCTCTCCGCTCTGCTCTACGAACTTGGATGCCGGTGCCTTACAGACTGGGCATACCTCCGGTGCTGCTTCTCCTTCGTAAACGTAACCACATACACTGCATACAAATTTTTTCATGTCTTTTACTTCCTTTCTTTTTATATGATAATTATATCCCAAACATCAATTTCCGATGTATGGATTGCTTTTTGAAAACAATATTAGTAATTGTTACTGATTTAATCATACATGCAAACCTGAATTTTGTCAAGCAGTTTTTAGAATCTTTCAAGTATTCAGGATTCCTTTTTATCCTTACATGTTTCACACAAACCGTAAAAATTAACGGAATAATCTTCAATCACTCCATGAAAATTTTTTTCTGCAAGAGCCTTAATCGCTCCGATATCTTCCATCTCCAAATCTATAACTGCTTTACAATGACGGCAGATAAAATGATTATGGGGAGCAGTAACCGCATCGTAGCGGTCAACACCGTCTCCGGTGGAAAGTTTCTTGATTTCTCCGATTTCAGACAAGAGAGAAAGATTCCTGTAGACAGTTCCCAGGCTGATGTTGGGGAAGCTTTTACGCATATCTGTATAAATCATATCAGCAGTCGGGTGATCCTTACGGGATATCAGTAATTCTTTGATAGATTCGCGCTGTCTGCTATATTTTAGTGTTTGCATATGGCCTCCTTTCCGATAATGATAATAGTTACTGAGATTATGATATAGTATTTTAAAAGAAAAGTCAATGAAAAAGTTTTTGGACGCTCTTTCCAAAAAAGATTTCATATGATATCATGATACAAGGGTCAAAAGGTTATGCGTTTCATGCTTGCATGAAAAAGCATGACTTTGGGACCCGTAAAACATGAGAAAGTAGCCCGAACAGGGCGGATTTCGAATGTTTTCAGGATTGCGGGAGCATGAAATGCGGAGCAATCCGTGTATCATAGGGGTCAAAAGGTTATGCGTTTCATGCTTGCGGGAGCATAAAGTGCGCAGCAATTCGTGTACCATAGAAGTATTGACGAGAACAGCGGTATTGCGTAAATAAATGTAAGGAGAGATATAACGTGAAAAAGAAAGAATATTATATAACGACTGCAATTGCCTATACATCCGGCAAACCACATATTGGGAATACCTATGAGATTGTTCTGGCTGACAGTATTGCGAGATTCAAACGTCAGCAGGGATATGATGTGTTCTTCCAGACAGGAACGGACGAGCATGGACAGAAGATTGAACTGAAGGCAGATGAGAAAGGGATTACACCGAAGGAATTTGTGGATGAGGTGTCCGGAGAGATTAAGAGAATCTGGGATCTGATGAATACTTCCTATGATAAGTTCATCCGTACCACAGATACAGACCATGAGGCACAGGTGCAGAAAATCTTTAAAAAGCTTTATGACCAGGGGGATATCTATAAAGGATATTACGAAGGAATGTATTGTACACCTTGTGAGTCTTTCTTTACCGAGTCCCAGCTTGTGGATGGAAAGTGTCCGGACTGCGGACGTGAGGTAACACCTGCCAGAGAAGAGGCTTATTTCTTTAAGATGAGCAAATATGCACCGAGATTGATTGCGTATATCAATGAGCATCCGGAGTTCATCCAGCCGGTATCCCGTAAGAATGAGATGATGAACAACTTTCTTCTTCCGGGCCTGCAGGATCTCTGTGTATCCCGTACCTCTTTCCGTTGGGGTATTCCGGTAGATTTTGATCCGAAGCATGTTATTTATGTATGGCTGGATGCGCTTACAAATTATATTACCGGAATCGGATACGACTGTGATGGGAATTCTGCGGAACAATTCGGCAAGCTGTGGCCGGCGGATCTGCATTTGATAGGAAAAGATATTATTCGTTTCCATACGATTTACTGGCCAATTTTCCTGATGGCTCTGGACCTTCCGCTGCCGAAGCAGGTCTTTGGACATCCGTGGCTGCTGCAGGGTGACGGTAAGATGAGTAAATCGAAAGGAAATGTCATTTATGCAGATGATCTGGTAGAATTGTTTGGTGTAGATGCGGTACGCTACTTTGTACTGCATGAGATGCCGTTTGAAAATGACGGTGTTATCACCTGGGAATTGATGGTAGAGAGACTGAATTCCGAACTTGCGAATACATTGGGTAATCTGGTGAATCGTACGATCTCCATGTCCAATAAATATTTTGGCGGTGTGGTATGTGACAAGCATGTAACAGAGGAAGTGGATCAGGACTTTAAAGCAGTAATTACGGGAACTCGTGATAAAGTAGCAGCAAAAATGGAGGATTTGAGAGTTGCAGATGCATTGACAGAGATTTTCAATCTTTTCAAACGCTGCAACAAATATATTGATGAAACCATGCCATGGGCGCTTGCGAAGGATGAGTCTAAGCAGGATCGTCTGTCTACGGTTCTGTATCATCTGGTGGAGGGAATCTGTATTGGTGCAAGTCTTCTGGAATCCTATATGCCGGAGACGACAGAGCGAATCCTGAATCAGTTAAATGCCTCCAGACGTGAGTTTGAGGATCTGACCACCTTTGGTATGTATCCATCAGGCGGCAAAGTGACGGATACGCCGGAGATCTTGTTCCAGAGACTGGATGTGAAAGAAGTGCTGGAAAAAGTGGAAGCTATGAAACCAGCTTCTGAGGAAGTTCAGGAGGACGAGGAAACAGTGATCGATATTGAGCCGAAAGAAGAGATTACTTTCGAAGATTTTGAGAAAATGCAGTTCCAGGTGGGAGAGATTATCGCCTGCGAGGCTGTTAAGAAATCGAAAAAGCTGCTGTGCTCTCAGGTGAAGATTGGAAGTCAGGTAAAACAGATCGTATCGGGAATCAAAGCACATTATACGCCGGAAGAGATGGTAGGAAAGAAAGTAATGGTTCTGGTGAATCTGAAGCCGGCGAAACTGGCAGGTGTATTGTCTGAGGGTATGTTGCTTTGTGCGGAGGATGCGGACGGAAATCTGGCTTTGATGACACCGGAAAAAGAGATGCCCGCAGGTGCGGAAATCTGTTGAGATAGAATCCGTCAGAAGATTGTTTGTGATAGATGGAACAATCGGTTGAAGTGAATATGGAATGCCCGGGGAATAGCCGTTGTTTTACGGAACCGTTTCCCGGGTATTTTTTTGAGGAGATATTGTGAAGAAATTGTGAAATTTACACAAATCCGGTCAATGACTTGTTGACTAGTTTTGCGACTAGTTCTATAATGGAATATGTGAAAGTCCCGAACAGCGGCCATGAAGAGTGCATGCTTGTATGCGGCAAGTTATGGACATGGGACGGGAAAGCCGGTATAAGTAAGGAAGGTAAGTTATGATTTTTGAGACACATGCACACTATGATGATGAAGCATTTCAGGAGGATAGAGAGATTCTTCTGCGTTCCATGGAAGGGCATGGGATCGGACGGATCATCAATGTATGTGCCAGTTTGGACAGTCTGACGAGTACGGAACGTTTAATGGAGACCTATCCTTTTATCTATGGAGCATTTGGTCTGCATCCGGATGAGGTGGGGGATTTGAGTGAGGAAGTTCTTAAGAGAATCCGGACACTCAGTCGAAAGGAAAAAGCTGTTGCAGTAGGAGAGATCGGACTGGACTATTATTGGAATAAGGAGAATCATAAGACACAGATTTACTGGTTTGAACGCCAGATGCTGCTTGCAAAAGAGGAAGGCCTGCCAATCATCATACATAGCAGGGAAGCTGCCGCCGATACACTGGATACGATGAAACGTGTACATGCGGAAGCGATTGGAGGAGTATGTCATTGTTTTTCTTATACGAAAGAGATGGCGAGGGAATATCTGAACATGGGTTTTTATCTTGGAATTGGAGGAGTAGTTACCTTTCAAAATGCAAAAAAGTTAAAAGAGGTAGTTGCTTATACACCATTGGACCGCATTTTGTTAGAGACGGACAGCCCGTATCTGTCTCCCGTTCCGAATCGCGGAAAAAGAAATTCTTCAATAAACCTTCCATATATTGCCCGAATGATTTCGGAGATCAAGCAGATTGATTACGAAGAGGTTATTGCAGTAACAGAGAACAGCGCAGAACAGCTATTTTTGAGGAGAAAGATAGAATGATCAGAAAAGATGTAAAAAAGAGAGTTTCCAGACAAAAAGTTCTGGTTGCCTCATTGATGCTGAGCATCGCAATCACTATGCCAGCACCTTTTTCGGTGCTGGCAGATACGATCGGTGCCGCATCTGATAATCAGACAACAGTTTCTTCCAGCAGTGGCAGAGAAGGGGGAAATTCTGGTGTACCTGGAAGTACAGTGCCGGAAGTGACACCCACGGTAACCCCGGAGCCAACACCAACGCCGGAAGTGACACCGACTCCGGAGCCAACCCCGGAAGCAACACCAACACCGGCGGTAACCCCGGAAGCGACACCGATGCCGGTACCGCCGACGCCTGTACCGGAACCCACCCCGGACACGCAGACACAGACACCGGTTGATAACAGTGACCAGACACCGATTGATCTGGATATCACTTCTTATGCAACACCAGTGTTGTTCCACACAATTCCAAAGGATTATGCACTTTCTAAAGTTGAAACATTTGTAAATATCCGGGAGGATAAGGATGACGGTTCCAGAATCGTCGGTACGATGAATCGCGGAAGTATCTGTTACATAATTGCAGATAAAGATCAGGAATGGATTTATGTAGAGTCCGGGGAAGCACGTGGATTTGTAAAGCGTGAGTATCTGATGATGGATGAAGATGCTTCCATGCAGGTGGAAGCAATCGGAGAGGATAAGTTTACTTTGGCAGAATGCCTGATTCCATCCGAGGAAAATGCGGCCTATACGTATTCTATGGACACTGTGAAAGATGTAAATACCAGCAGCGAACTTAGAAATTCTCTGCTTCAGTTTTCCCAGCAGTTTCTTGGAAATCCATATGTATGGGGCGGAACCAGCCTGACAGAAGGGTGTGATTGTTCCGGATATGTGATGCAGATTTACAGAGAGTATGGATATACCTTGCCCCGTACTTCTGAGGAACAGTCTCAGTGCGGTATAAAGATTCCTGCGGCAGAAGCCAGACCGGGTGACCTGCTTTTCTATCAGAAAAACGGCAAGATTTATCATGTACTGATTTATATGGGTGACGGAAAAGCAATCAATGCACAGAGCACCAATACCGGTATTGTAATTTCAGATGTGGATTACAGTAAGGTTCCGTGGGCAGTCAGAGTGATTGACGATGTGAATGATACCTTAAGCATTCGGATAAATAACGGCGGAATAGAACCTAACGGACAGTATCTCGGTCGATTTAAACTGACAGCATATTGCAATTGTCCACAGTGCTGTGGTAAATGGTCCGGTGGTCCGACAGCAAGCGGAACAATGCCCACACAGGGTGTAACCGTTGCTATGGGAGGCATGGAATTTGGTACAAAATTAAACATTGGCGGTCAGGTATTTACATTGGAGGATCGCGGAACACCATATGGGCATATTGATATCTATATGAACAGCCATGAGGAATGTAATAATTTTGGTGTTCAGTATGCAGATGTTTATATTCAGAATTAGTGATACCATGAAATGCGGAGCAATCCGTGTATCATAGGATAATTAAGAACAGCAGTTACAGTAAGAGAACATGATTCTTTTGTAACTGCTGTTTTTTGTATTTAAACCAGTGTACTGACCTGTTTACATTTCATCAAATGACTTGCCTGAATTTCCGTTTGCGGCGTTGTCGTCAATCGACGTAGCCACCGCTACGCCTCATTCCTCCGCCTTGCAAGACGAAAATTCATTCTTCGTCATTTGGCTGAAAGTAAACAGGCCAGTACACTGGAGGATGTACAAAGAGAAAGGTGGTTTTTCGGTTTTTTTGCTTATTGACAGTCTGTATACCGATTGGTATAATCGTCATATGGAATACTCAGAATTCAGAGTGTGACACCGTATGAAGGGAGACAGACATGGACAATCGGGAGAAGATTTTATCTTGTGCTCTGGAATCGTTTTATGAGTGGGGATATGACGCAGTCGGCGTACAGGAGATTGTAGAAAAGGCAGGCGTTACGAAGCCCACGCTTTATTATTATTTTGGAAGTAAACGGGGGCTTTTGGAGTGTGTAATGAATGAGCACTTCTCCCGTCTGGAGGAAAGGCTGATAAAAGCAGCGGAGCATAATGCCAGAATACCGGAGGTTTTGTACCGGGTGGCAAGAGTTTTTTTTGACGGTGCAACAGGGGATCCACAGTTTTTCCTTTTGATGCTGTCCTTGTTTTACTCAGGAAGGAAAAGCGAAGGATTTCAGGTGGTTTATCCTTTGATCGAACGATATTACAGACTTTATGTGTCTATTTTTGAGCGGGCATCCGATGAACTGGGGAATATGAATGGGCGGCAGGAACAATTTGCCGTAGGATTTTCAGGAATTTTAAACCATCATCTTATGATGGCAGCGAAGAACATGGATGACTTATCAAAACTTAAAATTACAGATGAACAGACAGCAAGTATTGTAAAGCAATTTATGTATGGAATTTATTCATAGAAAGGCAGGAACCGTATATGGCAGCATGGTATGAAGTAGCAGAATTTTATCATATTTATCCCATTGGACTGACTGGGGCACCGAGAAAGAATGAAGGAGGTGAAGTTGTTCACCGATTCCCAATGTTGACAGAGGAATGGCTTCCTCATATTGCAGAACTGGGGTGCCGTGGAATCTATATCGGACCGTTGTTTGAGTCAACGACTCATGGTTATGATACGAAGGATTATAAAACGGTGGATCGCAGGCTGGGAGATAATCAGGACTTTAAGGCGTTTGTCAGGCGGGCACATGAACTGGGTATTAAAGTGGTGGTGGATGGAGTTTTTAATCACACCGGCAGAGAATTTTTTGCATTTACTGATATACAGAAGAACAGGGAAAATTCCCGTTATTGCGGTTGGTATAAAGGGATCTGGTTTGGGGGAAATACACATTATAATGATGGATTTTCTTATGAGGCATGGAGAAATTGTTTTGAACTTGTGAATTTGAATCTTCAGAATCAGGAAGTACGGCATTATCTTCTGGAGGTAATTGAAGGGTGGATTGATGAGTTTGATATCGATGGTGTCCGTCTTGATTGTGCAGATTGTCTGGATTTTGGTTTTATGGAGCAGATGAGGGACCGTACGCAGGCGAGAAAGATGGATTTCTGGCTGATGGGCGAAGTGATCCACGGGGATTACGGCAGATACATCCAGGATGGTCAGCGTCTGCTTCACAGTGTGACGAATTATGAACTTCATAAAGGTCTATATTCTGGACATAATGATCATAATTACTTTGAGATCGCCCATACGATACGGAGAGAATTCGATGCGAATGGAGGCATTTACAAAGGAATGAAGTTGTATTCTTTTGTAGATAATCATGATGTAGACAGGATTGCAAGCAAGTTGAATGTGAAGGCAAATCTGATTCCGATTCACGCGTTGCTTTATATGCTTCCGGGGATTCCTTCTATCTATTATGGGTCAGAGTTTGGTATTGAAGGCAGAAAAGAGGGCGGTAATGATGATCCGCTGCGTCCGGCGCTGGAACTTAAGAAACTGAAAGAAGAGGCTCCGTTTCCTGAACTGGAAGTCTGGATTAAGGAACTTAGTCGGATCAGAAAAGAACATCCGGCTTGTGTGAACGGCGCATATCAGGAATTGATGCTCACTAATCGCCAGTATGCATTTGCGCGGACTGGAGATGGCGATGCAGTGATTGTAGTTGTTAATAATGATGAACAGGAGGCGGGAGTTTCTGTCCGTGTGCCGGATGCATCTGTTTCCTATCGGGATGCAGTGACCGGGGAGGCTGCAGAATCTGTAAATGGTCAGATTCAGGTAAAGCTTCCTGCTAATGGCTGCAGAATTATTGTAAAGGAACTATGAAATACTTTTACATGACGCGTGAAAGGAATTGGGGTTTGCGTGCAAGGTATTTTTGAGATAAAAGAAATAGGAAATTGAAAAAGGAGACAGGTTTATGGCAGCGGGAACAGGAAAAACAAAAAAAAATATGGCGGGAGCAGCCACAGGGAATGAGCGGCAGGAAAATTCTGCACGTTTTAGTGCGTTGGACCAGTATCTGTTTGGGCAGGCGACCCATTATGATTTATATAGGAAGATGGGATCCCATCTTGAGAAAAAGAATGGAGTGGACGGGGTATGGTTTACTGTTTGGGCACCGGCCGCCAGAGCTGTCTCTGTAATCGGAGAGTTTAACGGTTGGGATGAGTGTAAGAATATCATGGAGAAAGTATCCGATGGCGGTGTCTATGAGTTGTTTGTTCCTGAGGCAAGAGAAGGGCATTTGTACAAATATTGTATTACAAGTCAGACAGGAGAACTTCTGTATAAGGCCGATCCTTATGCCTTCTCTTCCGAGAAGCGTCCCGGCAATGCATCGAGGATTGCAGATATCAACGGGTTTAAGTGGAGCGATGCAGCATGGCTGAAAAAGCGTGAAAAGTTTGACCCGAAAACATCTGCAATGTCAATCTATGAGGTACATCCAGGTTCCTGGAAGAAGCATCCTTACAGCGATGAAAACCCGGAAGGTTTTTATGATTATGAATATTTTGCAAAGGCACTGGCGGATTATGTTAAGGATATGGGATATACCCATGTGGAACTGATGGGAATCGCAGAGCATCCTTTTGATGGTTCCTGGGGATATCAGGTTACAGGGTATTATGCTCCGACCTCTCGTTATGGGACACCGAAGCAGTTTAAGTTCCTGATTGATTATCTCCATAAGAATAAAATCGGTGTAATTCTGGACTGGGTTCCGGCACATTTTCCGAAGGATGCCCATGGTCTTGCGATGTTTGATGGAACAGCAGTGTATGAGCATGCAGATCCGCGTCAGGGGGAGCATCCGGACTGGGGAACAAAGATCTTCAATTACGGACGCCCGGAGGTAAAGAACTTTCTGTTGGCCAATGCATTGTACTGGATTGAAGAATATCACATTGATGGGCTGCGTGTGGATGCGGTGGCATCCATGTTGTATCTTAATTACGGAAAGAATGACGGTCAGTGGGTTGCAAATAAGTACGGCGGATGTGAGAATCTGGAGGCAATTGAATTCTTTAAGCATCTGAATTCTTTAGTAACCGGAAGAAATAAGGGTGTTGCCATGATTGCAGAGGAATCTACAGCATGGCCGAAAGTGACAGGAGATGTGCATGATGACGGGCTTGGTTTTACTTTGAAATGGAATATGGGATGGATGCATGATTTTCTGGAATATATGAAGCTTGATCCATATTTCCGGAAATATAATCATAACAAGATGACATTCTCTTTGACTTATGCGTTCAGTGAAAACTATGTTCTGGTGTTGTCTCATGATGAGGTGGTGCATCTGAAGTGTTCCATGTTGAATAAAATGCCGGGTCTGGAAGATGATAAATTTAAGAATCTGATGGCTGGTTATTCTTTCATGTTTGGGCATCCGGGAAAGAAGCTTCTGTTTATGGGACAGGATTTTGGTCAGCTCCGGGAATGGTCTGAGGAACGGGAGTTGGACTGGTATCTGCTGGGTGAGAAGAATCATGAGCATCTGCAGGCCTATGTCAGGGATTTGCTGCATATGTATACAAAATATCCGGCATTATATGGAAACGATGGTGGTTATGAGGGCTTTGAGTGGATCAATGCAGATGACGGGGACCGGAGCATCTATAGTTTTGTGAGATATTCACCTACAGGTACGGGGAATTTGTTGTTTGTATGTAACTTTACACCGGTGGCACGGCCGGATTACAGGGTTGGTGTGCCGAAGAGAAAGCAGTATCGGTTGATTTTGGATAGTTCCAGTATCAAGTATGGCGGAGAGACGGTGGAGCGGCAGGCCGCTTACAGGGCCGTTAAGAAAGAGTGCGATGGAAGAGCGTTTTCCATTGGATATGATTTGCCGGCCTATGGGGTGGCGGTGTTTAGCTTCTAAGTGTGGGTGGCCCCTCGGAAGTGAGATGGGGACGGACGCAAGCGGCTCCGGTCAGTACCTCCCGGCAGGCGAGGGCAGCAGACGCTGAAACGGCGTGCAGGGATGCGGTTTCGCGGTGCTGGAAGTTCTAAGAGTGAAACGGGCACGGAATTACGGAATCGAAGCAATTCGGCGTAAAATCCTGATGGATTTTACACCTCAGTGCTTCTTAAAAATGGGTTTGGTCAACCCATTTTTATCCGTAATTCCGTGCCCGTTTCGCTCTAAGAACTTCTGGCACCGCTGCAAATACATCCTTGCACTGCCGTTTCAGCGTCTGCTGCCTTCGCCTGCGGGAGGTGCTGACCGGAGCGCTTGCTAGAGCGTGTTTGAAAATTGCTTTCCGTGAGCTGTGCGTCCAAGTTTGTGGGAGATTTGCCTCAAATGAGGGAGACGTAGCGGGCTACGTTGACCGAAGGCGGGGTAAATATACCGCAAAGTGGGGCGTGCAGCTCGCGGGAATGAATTTTCAAACACGCTCTGGTACAGCATTGTCGATTGACGACAACGCAGTAGATGGAAATTTAGACAAGTGAAACGTGTTGCTAATTACCGTGGATCATACTAGAATTTAATTTCTTTTAGAAACATTATTTCAGGCAGAAGGGGATAGCAACTAAGAGATTCATGAGTATTTAGGTGTAGCCAGTGATTGTTTTTACTTGCTTTATGTTGGTTAATGTTGGTCAACGCTAACAGGGGATATGGTTAGGGAAGGGGGCAGACGGCTTCAGCGGCAGAGCCGACGGAAGCGCCTGCAGGGTGGGTTAGAGGAGCAGGGTGGCTATTCCGGCGAGGATTAGCAGGTGGACGGGGTAGAAGGCGTAAAAGAGGTATTTTAGTTTTAGTCCGCGTTTGCCGTTGTAGAGGCGGATGGGGATAAGTGACAGAAAGGCGGAGATTTCGGAGAGGCTCATTACTGTCAGGGTTGTGCAGCCAAGGGCGGCGCATAGAAATTTTTGTGTGCGGAACATGTACATAATGATGATGGTAAGGACTCCGAAGGCGCCGTAGTCGGTTTTGAGCAGGGTGGCAAGGGCGCAGGCGGAGACGGTGGTGAGCAGGGTCAGCAGGAGCTGAACGGGTTGTGGGTAGTGTTTTTGGGCAATCAGTTCCAGGAGGCAGAGAGCTGCCAGAGCGATTCCGAGGGTGAAGAATATGTTCTGGTAGGTGAATTCCAGGGGTTTTCGGTTGAATGCCAGATCAAAGGGAATCTCGGAGATCAGGGCGAAGAGGAGCAGGTTGCGGCAGTATTTCAGGCGGCTGTGGGTGTAGCAGAAGCCTTGAATCAGGAGGAAGCAGAAGATTGGGAAGGCGATGCGGCCGATCACACGGCAGGTGATGTCTGCCAGATAGAGGGTATTGTTGGCGGCAATGAATGTGTCGAATTGTTCTTGTGTGGTGAGGGTTGACAGGCCGCGGGCGTAGAGGATTTGTTCCAGGATGGCTGCACCGAAGTGGTCGATGAGCATGCAGATCATGGCCATAATTTTCAGAGTGCTTCCGGATATGCCGCGGGATGGGTTAGCTGAGACTGTTTTTGCGTTCATAGAGTTGGTTCCTTTCTGATTTTCATGTTTCACAATCGCCTGTTTCATGTTTGATAAGCAATTGTGTAACTATCATAGCATACTATGATACCAGGGTCAAAAGGTTATGCGTTTCATGCTTGCATGAAAAAGCATGAC
>OLGD01000375.1_pt1 | contig 93658 bp, 89 predicted proteins | sample 1605311 | NCBI WGS metagenome assembly OLGD01 (sample SAMEA3888917, study PRJEB22519) | human gut metagenome | biome: human gut; feature: human-associated habitat; material: faeces | place: Denmark | collected 2010
GTTAGATACTTAATGACTTTGAATTTTTCTCAATTATATCAGTAAAATATAAAAAAATCAATCAAAATTAAAATTAAATTTTAAAAAAATATATTTAGTTTTTTTAAAAATAAAAAAATATTAATATATCATAAAAGCCAACAGAAAAAAGCACTTTGCAATTTTTCATGTTATCATTAAGTATCTAACTTAATGGCAAAGTGGAGGATTAAAAATATGAAAACAAAAGAAATGAAAGGCATTACATTGATTGCATTAGTTGTGACAATAGTCGTTTTATTAATACTGACAGGAGTAGGTATTAATTTAGTGATTGGGGATAACGGAATAATAACAATGGCACAAAAAGCAAAAAGTGAGTACGAAGAAGCAAAAAAAAGAGAAGAAAGAGAATTAGCAGGTGTATTTGAGAAAAAATTTGCAACATATAATGGAGCATTACACATTGAAGATGGTCAATTATTAAATCAATATAATGAAGAGATTCAATTGAAGCGGTTTAGTTGGAACAGCAGTCTCAAAATATTCTAAACATTATAAAGATGATCAAGGTTTTTCTTATTATTTAAATGAAAAATCAATAAAAGTTCTTAAAAGTTGGGAAACTAATGTTATTAGAATTGGATTAGAAGTGGATGATGTAAAAAATGAAGATGTTATGAAAGAATACTTAGATACAATTGATTTACTAATCAATAATGACATGTATGTTATAGTTGTATTCTGGAATAATCATCAGATAAATGATAATATAGAAGTGGCAAAAGAATATTTTCTAAAAATCTCAGAGAAATATAAAGATACGCCTAATATAATATACGAAATTGCAAATGAAGCAGATAATAATATTTTATGGGAAGAAGTAAAAGAATATAGTAATTCGATTATACCAATAATAAGAAAATCAAGTAAAAATAATATAATAATAATTCCTAATTCAGGTAGATATATCCACCCAACTAACATTAAGTTGAATGAATTAGTTGATGGAAATAATATAATGACTTCGTATCATCTTTATGTTGGAACTAATTTAATAAAAGATAGTATAACTTATATTAAAGAGGCTATTGAATTAAAGATCCCAATATTTGTTACGGAATGGGGAACTACTTTGGCAAATGGAAATGATGGGTTTTATGAAGATTATTCGAATGCATTTGTACAACTAATGGATAAATATAAGTTAAGTTGGTGTAATTTTCATATAGGTGATTTGAATTTTAAAGTAAATACAGAATATTCAGGAATTGTAAAAAACAATATGTGGAATAATTCTTTGACAGATGATATTTTAACGTCAAGTGGAAAGTATATAAAATCAATTTTACAAGGTAATTGCAGTTCATATAATAGTGGACAATATGCAATTATGATGTCTCGAGATGATTCGAAAGCATTTTGGCAAGGAGAATATATAAATAAAATTATATCAATTGAATTTAAAAAAAGCGAAAATATTCGATTGAAAAGTTGAAATAAAAAAACAAAATGAAATCCAGAAACCACAAATAGGTGTAAAGCATTAATTTGAAGTAATGAATCATAGGCCAAAGGGTCAATATAACGATCATTAAATAAAAGTAAAGCAATAAAAGATTGGCTTTCATTCGATAAATTTGATAAAATGAAATTCGTTATTTTTAAAGATAATGGTTTACTCCTTTGAAGAATTTGAAAGTTGTTAATATTTTCGAATTGATAATAAACACGCTTGTTTTTTAAATAATTTTGAAATTCAAAGCCTACTAGTTGTGAATCTTTTGAAATTTTTTTTAAGTTTGCTTCAAAAGACAAAAGATCATTTGGGAAAATTTCTTGTTCTTCCGTATATAATAAGATAAATTTATCTTTATAATTTACAATACAATAAGTTTCTTTAACCTCTTTTACTTTGACTTGATAGGATTGATACGTTGTGCTTAAATGGTAAGGAGAATTGGTTTTATAAAAACAAAAAAATAGAAAGCACCCAACCATAATGAGTACGGGTTGAATGCTTGCTTTTTTATACATATAGAGTAATAAAAGAACATTTAAACCAATAAATAAAACTTGTTTTGTATTAATGAATAAAATACCTAAACAAGCAGAAAGGAAAAAGAAAAAGTAATACCCTTTCATAAAATAATAAAATCACGAATTTTATTAAAAATTTTAGTTCCAATTCCTTGAACATCTAAAAGTTGTTCTAGATAAGAAAAAATGCCAATTTCATTACGATATTGTACAATTCGATTGGCCAAAGTTAATCCAATATTCGGTATGTCTTGTAAAGCATCCACATCGGCTTCGTTGATTGAAATTTTAGTTTCATCTGATACTTTTGGAATATAAATTTGTATATCGTTTTCTAAAACTAAATATAAATTAAAAGCATCATAATCAGTGTCGTCTAAAACACCTCCAGCTAATTCTAAAGCAGATTCTAAAAAAGAACCCCTTTCGATGGTATATGTACCAGGATCTTTTATATTTCCAGTTAAAGTAATTTTAATTTCTTCTTCTGTCAATTCAAAATCAGTAGAAAGATTTTCTTGATTCAAACTGGCATAAAATGATGCCTTGTTTTTTTCAATCATCTGTAACCCTGATACAATCGTAAAAACAAAAATAACCACTCCTATAATTACCTTCATCATATCCCTCCAGTAATATAGTAGTGGTTTATTTTAAAAAAACTTTTAATTAAATGATTTGATAATAATTTTATAAGGTACTTCACTTGGTACTTCTACTTCTTTATTGGATATTTCTTTTCCAAGTAAAGCCGCGCCTAATGCTGATTCATTTGAAATTTTACCGCTTAAAGGATCTGCTTCAACGGAACCAACAATGGTGTAAGTATATTCTTCATTATCTGATAAATCTAAAAAAGTAACTGTTGAACCCATGTGAATCTTTTTTTGTTTTTTACCCGTTTCATCTTCAATAATTTGAACATTAGCTAAAATGTGTTCAATTTGTTTGATTCTTGCTTCTACTTCTGCTTGGCGTGCTCGAGCTGCATCATAATCCGCATTTTCGGATAAGTCACCTTGAGCTCTAGCTTCTTGTAAATCTTTAATGACATTAGGTCTTTCAACATCAATTAAATTTCGAAATTCTTCTTGAAGTTCTTCTACACCTTTTTTAGTTAAAAATATTTTTTCAGCTTCTACCATTTTTTATTCACCTCATTGAATATCTTTCATATTATATACTATTTTATTAAAAAAATAAACTATTTATTCTGTATAAAAGGGTAAGATTACGATGATGCTTTTTCTAATTTTACTAGTAAATCATGCAATTCTAATTCAACTTTTTCAATTTTTTCTTGTAATTCCCGATATTGTAACCAATCATAAACAGCATCTTCATCGTTAATTTGTTCTTGTAACTGTTGAAGTTCATCTTCTTTTTTTAACATTTCTTTTTCAATTTTTTCAATTTCTTTTTTGTTTTCTTTTTTTTCATTCAAAAGATTCTTTTCTTTGCTATCATTTTTTTGTTTTTTTAAAGCATAAGTAAATTGGTTGTTTTCAATTTGATGTAAAGACAAAAAGTGTTCATAATTTCCTGGTTCAATGATGAATTTTTTATTTTGTAAGTAAATAATTTTATTAGCTACTCGATTGATAAAATAACGATCGTGACTAACCATAATAATAGTTCCTTGGTAATCTTCTAAGATGTCAGCCACAACTTCTTTTGTTGTAAAATCTAAGTGGTTTGTTGGTTCATCTAAATAAAGAATTTGATATTTTCTTAAAGAGATTAAAGCAAAAATTAAACGTACTTTTTCTCCTCCACTTAATTGACTGACTGTTTTAAAAACATCATCTTCAACAAATAAGAATCGACCAAGCAAAGTACGAACTTCGGTATTTGTCATCAAAGGGAATTCTTCATGAATGGTATCAAATAATGTCATTGAAGGATCTAATAATTCTTGATTTTGATCAAAGTAAAAATAACGAAGGTCTCTAACATCATGATTTTCTCCTGAAATTTTATGTTTATTGTCTTTTAAACATTGAATTAGAGTCGTTTTTCCACTTCCATTTTGTCCCATGATGCAAATTTTATCTTGATTATAAATATCTAAAGTTAAGGGCTCTGTTAAAGGATAGTCATATCCAAAAGTTAATTGCTTTGTTTGATGCATTAAAACTTTTTCTTCTAAATCGGTATGAAAAGATCCTTTAATTGTTTTTGTTTTTTGTTTGGGCTTTTCGATTTTTTCCATTTTCTTTAATTTTAATTCTAAAGAAGCGGCAAAAGAAGTTTTTGTTGGTTTTGGTTTAAATTTACGAATTAACATGTCGTATCTTTTAATTTCTTTTTCTTGTAATTGGTATTGCTTTAATTGTTGTTCATATCTTGCCACTTTTTCTTGACTATAATAAGTATAATTTCCGGGATATACTGCACATTGATGATTTTCAATTTCGATAATTTTATTGACTAAATTATCGATAAACACTCTGTCATGTGAAACAATAATCACGGTTCCTGGATAAGACTTTAAATATTTTTCTAACCATTCAATCATGACTAAGTCTAAATGATTAGTGGGTTCATCTAATAATAATAAAGTTGGTTTTTTTAATAACAATTTGACAAAACTGGCACGTGTTTTTTCTCCTCCAGAAAAAGTATGAATTTTTCTTTGATAAAAGGAGGAATTAAAACCAAATTTATTTAAAAGTGTTTCAATTTGATAATGATATTCATATCCTCCTTTAAAACGATATTGTTCTTCTAAATGCGTATATTGATGGATATCTTTATCATTGGAATCTTGTGCAATTTTTGTTAATAACTGCTCCATTTCCTTTTCCATTGATTTGAGTTCTAAAAAAGCCGTTTCCATTTCTTCTATTAAAGTATGATTAGGATTAGAAATGACTTCTTGTGAAAGATAACCTAAAGTGGTATGGGGATCAATATAGAGATTTCCACTATCTTTAGGAATTTGTTTTGTGATGATTTTTAATAATGTAGATTTGCCTTCACCATTATCTCCTACGATGGCCACTTTATCATTTTTTTGAATAGAAAAAGTGACGTGAGATAAAACAACTTTGTCACCAAAACTTTTGCTGATATCGTTCAAACTTAAAACAGCCATGATATCACCTACCTTAAAAAAAGGCAATTTGCATTGCCTTTTGTTATTCTGCGTTTTCTTCTTTTTCTTTTGTTTCTTCTTGGTTTTTCTTTAATCCAATTCTTTCTTTTCTAGCAACTAATACTTCAGTCGTTGTTGGATCAAAGAAATGAACTTTATTCATATCAAAAGTAAATAAAATTTTATCGTGAACTTGAATATCATTATTAGCAGAAGTTTTAACAATGATTCTTTGTCCATTCATATAACCATAAACAATGAGTTCATGTCCTAATAATTCAACAACATCACATTCTACTTCTGTTGCAGATTTAGGATATTTTTGAACAATTTCTCCATTAATATGAATGTCTTCTGGACGAATACCTAAAATGACTTCATCATTTTCATATCCTTGAATATTTGGTCTTAATTTTTCAGGAATGAAGATTTTAATTGTTCTTTCTGTTTTTGAACCTTCAATAACAAAGCAATCGTCAATATATTTTCCCTTTAAAAAGTTCATTGCAGGAGAACCGATAAATCCACCAACGAAAATATTTGCTGGATTGTTATATACTTCTTTTGGTGTTCCAATTTGTTGAATATAACCATCTTTCATAACGACAATACGAGTAGCCATTGTCATCGCTTCGGTTTGGTCGTGGGTAACGTAAATCGTTGTTGCACCTACACGTTCATGAATTTTAATAATTTCAGATCTCATTTGTACCCGTAGTTTAGCATCAAGGTTAGATAAAGGTTCATCCATTAAGAATACTTTAGGGTTTCTAACAATGGCTCTTCCTAAAGCAACACGTTGTCTTTGACCACCAGAAAGTGCTTTTGGACGACGGTTTAAATAAGGTTCTAGTCCTAAAATTGCTGCTGCTTCATTGACTCTTCTTTCGATTTCTTCTTTAGGAATTTTACGTAATTTTAATCCAAAAGCCATGTTATCATAAACAGTCATATGAGGATACAAAGCATAACTTTGGAAAACCATCGCAATGTCTCTATCTTTCGGTGCAATGTCATTCACTAAACGATTGTTAATGTATAATTCACCACTTGTAATTTCTTCAAGACCAGCAACCATTCTTAATGTTGTTGTTTTTCCACATCCAGAAGGGCCGACAAAAACGATAAATTCATGATCGTTTACATCTAAATTAAAATCAAAAACAGCTTGAACTTTATTGTCATAAATTTTATTAATATCTTTAAATTTTAATGTTGCCATAATTATTCTCCTTTTTACTATTCTTTATTATAACAAAAAAAATTTTTTTGTATTTGTGCATTGTGCACAAATTTATAAGTGATAACTCGAAAATAAGAGTTTTAAAAAAATGGCTGTATCAAAATCTTTAATATCCATACCACTGGTATAATAAAATTGATTGAGTCGATATTGAAAGGAGTTGCGATGTAAATATAATTCTTTTGCCGCTTCTGTTGCATTTAAATTACAATTAATAAAGACATTTGCTGTATCTAAATATTCTTTTTTGATGGAGTGCAACAATTGTTGCATATCTTTAAGAATGTGTTCGTTTGATAAATTTCTCAAAAGAAACTCGAAAGCTGTAAAAACTTGATTGTGAATAAAAGATAAATATTTTAAAAATAAAGTATCAAATTTTGGAACAATAAAACAAGAAACGACCATGGCATAATCATTAATAATCATTTGAACAGCTTGTTTTAATCGATAAACAAAACTATCACAATCATAAACAATAATCATTGCCAATGAATCTTCCCAAAAAAGATCTATTTTTTGATTGAAATGTTGTTTTAATAATTGTTCAATACTATTTTGAAATTGAATATTAGAAATTTGTAGATAAGCTTTCGATTGTTTCATGATTTGTTCACCCTGCACAAATAGTATATCATATTCCTATTAAAATAAAAAACTCTTTTTCAAGAGTTTATTGCATTTGTGCATCAATAATTTCCATGATTTCATCTTTTGCAGATTTATCAGGATTCAGTTGACCTACAACATCAAAATGATCTAATCGATAATAATAATTAGGATAAGAATTATAAATAATTCTAGATTTAAATAATCGAGATAAAACCCGTTTAATTGTTCCTTTTTCATAGAAAGGATTTTTTTCGTCATCCTTGATGTTATCTAAAATCTTTTTAGCTGTCAAATAGCCATTTTTTAAACGAAATTCAATGTTTGCCGGTTTAAAATCTAAAGCATCAAATCGACTCGTTCCAAGTTGATAGGGGGGAGTAAAATCAATGACAGAAATGCCTTCTAATTCTTCTGGCGTTGGATGATATTCAGGACGTAAACCAATAATAATAATGACATCACAACCGGCATTTTTAAGTACACGAACCGGCACATTATCTTTAAAGCCATCACTATAATAATGCTCACCAATTTTTACTGGAGCATAAACATAAGGGATAGCTGAACTAGCTAAGATATAAGATAAAATCTCTTCTTTGGTTTTACCATTTGCTAAAAAATATTCGATTTTTTGTGTATCTTTATTAAAAGCGGTAATATATAATTTTTTATCAGATTGAGAAACATGGTCAAAATCAATATTATTTTCTAAAATTTTAATCAATCCGTTGCGTGAAAAAATACCACCTTTTTCTGATTTTGATTTTAATTTTAAAGCATCTTTTTTACTAATGGTTTTCCAAACCTCAGCACAACCTTCTATTTTTTCATCGACAACCATTAAAGCATTGATGGACCCAATAGAATTAGCTGAAACATGAGTTACATAAGGTAAGATATTTGCTTCCTTTAAAGCTTTTAAAACACCAGCTTGATAAGCCCCTTTTGCGCCGCCCCCGCCTAAAACGAGACCAATTTTTTGTTTTCTATCCTTCAATTTGTGGTTCATATATTTCCTCACCCTCTAAGCATCGATCTTGTTTTGCTATTTTTAATATTATATGAGATACATCAATTTCTCTATGCTTCATTACCGTATAAAACGTTTGAATAATAAGTTCTTCTGTGTTTGTTTCTAAACTACGATGTAAAAAACAAATTTCTTTCGTATTTGGCCCCATCACATTGGAAAGGGTCACACAACAATCTTGATTCGATAAATGCCCTTTTATAGATAAAATTCGTTGTTTTAAATACATTGGACGATGAGATAACATCAGCATTCTTGAATCATGGTTGCTTTCAATTAGATAATAATGACAATTGTTCATTAATCGTTGAATTTGAACATGGACATAACCTGTATCGGTTATATAAGCCATTTTTTCATTTTGGTAATCAATTAAAAAGCCAATGGTTCCTTCTATATCATGAGACATCGGTAAAACAAGTAAATGAAATCCTAAAATATCAATGTTTTCATAATCATGTAATTGGTGATCTGCTAAAAGATCTAATTGAGAATCCACATGAGCATAAATCATTTCTTTATCAAAAGCACGCAAACATACGCAATGATCTTTATGTAAATGCGTAATAATAACCGCTTTAATTTGTTGAAAAGATAAATGTGCTTGTATTAGTCGTTTGTTTAATTCATTTAAACTTAATCCACAATCAATGAGCAAAATTTCATTTTTATCATTGACTAAAGCAGTACTGTTTCCTTTTGAGCCACTAGATAAAACAAAATATTTCATGCATTTTTATCTCCTGTCATGACTCTATTGGTTTGGTTGTCCAACTCAAAAAATTTACTAATGTGTTTATAAAATAACATATCAATGGTTCCTAAAGCTCCATTACGATGCTTTGCAATAATCAGTTTTGTTTCACTGATGGATTCGGCTTCAGGTGAAACTTTTTCACCATCGGTGGATTCCCCATAATCATTACGATGAATGAATAAAACAATATCCGCATCTTGTTCAATAGCACCAGATTCTCTTAAGTCCGATAACATTGGAATTTTATCTTTTCTTCCTTCAACACCACGGTTTAATTGAGATAAAACTAAAATTGGAGTTTTAAAATCACGGGCTAAAGCCTTTAAAGCGGCAGAAATTTCTCCTAATTCTAAGGAACGATTGTCTTTTTTAGAGCGAAAATCCGGAGTTATTAATCCAATATAATCCACGACAATTAAGCCAATATCACCATATGCCGCTTGCAATTTTTGTAATTTTGCTCGCATTTCAATGACTTTTATGGCTGGAGTTTCATCAATAAAAATCTTCATTTCTTGTAAATCACGGATGGCTTTACTTACACGTAATTCCTCTTCTTTATTAAATGAAGCGGTTTGAATTTTACGAATACTGATACCACTTGTAGCCGCAAGTATCCGATTGGTCAATTGATCAACACCCATTTCTAAACTAAACATGACGGTTGCTTTATCCGATGATTTGGCAGCATTAACTAAAAAATTTAAAGCTAAAGCGGATTTACCAACACTAGGACGAGCAGCTAAAATAATTAAATCACCAGGGTGAAATCCCAAAGTAATGCGATCCAAAGTAGGAATTCCAGTTTTTGTGCCTTCATTAGCATTCGTGCCACTAATTAATTCTTGAGTTCTTAGTTTATATTGTTGCAAAGCGGTGTCCATTTTTACAAAATTTTCTACTCTTCTTTGTTTGGTAATGGATAAAGTTTCTTTTTCAATTTGATTAATATAATCAGCAATATTTCCATCAACTTCTTTTTTCCAATTCGTGATGATACTATTGCTTAATAAAATTAATTTTCGTAAAATGGATCTTTCTTCTACTGTATTAATATAATAACGACTATTGCTAATATCAATAAAAGAATCACAAAGTTCGATAATATAAGCAGCATCTCCTACTTTTTCTAATTGATTATCCATAGATAGGCGATCAATTAAAACAGAGGGTTCAATTTTTGCTTTGTTTTCATTAAAAATTTTCATTAAAGTTGCAAAAATAATTTGATTTTTTTCAAAATAAAAATCTTCAGGTTTTAAACGTGTACCTGCCTCAATTAATGCATCTTTTGAGAAAATCATATTGGCTAAAACTTGCTTTTCGGAATCTAAATTATTTGGGAGTTCCATATGACGACTCTCCTCCTTTAATGATATTAGTTATGTTTTTCAATCACTTCAATTTCAATTTTTGCAGTTATGTCTTTATATAATACTACTTCAAAAATTGCTTCGCCTACCGCTTTTAAAGGAACAAAATTTTTAATGTTTTTCTTATCAATAACGATACCATATTGATTTTTTAACTGTTCTTCAATCATTTTGGCGGTAATGGCATGGTGTAATTTTCCTTCTTTTCCAGCAGGTTCTTCAAATAAAAGATGAATGTTTTTTAACTTTTCCTTTAATTGCATCGCTTGTTCACGATTTTGTATATCCCGTTTTCTTTCTTCTTCTTTTAACTTATTAAGTTCATTTAATGTGCCTTTTGTTTGAGCAACTGCTAATCCTTTTTTTATTAAAAAATTATTTGCATATCCATCAGAAACTTCAATGACTTCGTTTTTCTTTCCAACATTTTTTACATCTTGTAATAAAATTACTTTCATTTTGCATTTTCCCCTTTTCTTTAAATTTTTCCATCTCGTAAAAAGACATCAATATTTTCTTTTAATTGCTCCATAACACTGTGAATACTTACATTGCTGATTTGAGTAGCAGAAGCGCTAAAATGTCCCCCACCGCCCATTTTTTCCATAATAATTTGGACATTAAAGGATGTCGTAGAACGAGCACTGATACTAACTTGTTTTTCAGAAGTTCTGCCGACAACAAATGCAGCATTGACACCTCGTGTGTTTAAAATTTCTTCAGCGGCCTTGGCTAAAACCGTTCTAGTAACAATATATTCTTCATTGACTGAAGAAACAATAATTCCTGTATGAATTGGGTCACTATTATTAATGATACTATTCAATAACATTTTTTCTTCATATTCTTCTTTAAAGAATTCACTGACCTCTTCTACGCTTGCATTATAAGTTTTTAAAATCATACTCATTTCAAATGTTTTACTACTTGTGTTAGATGTAAAGAATTTTGTATCTAAACAAATTCCAGCAAGCAAGAAATTAGCAATATCAATGGATAATTTTACTTTTTCCGATTGATAAAATAACATTTCAGTGACCAATTCACTAGCAGAACTAGATTGTGGTTCTTGATAAGAGAAAATTGGATTTTCAATATAAGAATCAGATTTCCGATGATGGTCGATAACACAAATATTATTACATAATTCTAACAACTTTGGCTGCATGGTTAAAGCAGGACGGTGCGTGTCAACGACAACAACCAAGGAATTTTCTTCAACTAAATTGATGGCTTTTGCTGGGCTAATGGTCATTTTAGCAATTTCAGTTTGCGTGAAAGTTTGTTTAAAGGCTCTTCTAGCCTCGTGTTCTATGAGGTTATCTTCATAAACAATATAAGCAGGAACGTTTAAATTTTTAACTAATGCATACATTCCTAAACTGGCACCAATTGCATCAAAGTCCATATCTTTATGACCCATAATAAATACATTTTTACTATCTTTAATTAAATTGGCAATCGCTGTCGCTAAAACACGACCACGAACATGGGATCGACTTTGTTTAACTTCACTTTTTGCTCCATAATATTCGGTTGGTTTGCCAAAAATATTGACAATTACTTGGTTTCCACCCCGACTTAAAGCCATATTGAGAGCTTGATAAGAAAGTTCACTTAATCTTAAAATTGTTGATTGACCTTTGCCAATACCAATACTTACAGTTAATGCGTTTTCTTCTTTTTCCATTAAAACGCGAATATCATCTAATAAAGAGAATTGTTCTTCTTTAATTTTGCGATAATTTTTTTCTTCTCCCATAATTAAAAAAGTATCAACGCTACACGAACGAATAAAAAGATGATTTTCTGAAGCCCATTTCATAATCAAATTTTTGATATTTGTTACATGAACCATAAAATCTGTTTCATTATATAAAGTGATGGTATCTTGATAATTATCTATCATGACATATCCAATAAATGGTGCACTATCATCAATTAAAGTTCGTTGCATATCTTCAATGGTAATATCTTTTAAATAAATGACATGTAGTCCTTTGTTAATATTCACTAAGAATTTTTTTCCGTCAATGGTTGTTGTGATATCACTTTTTAGATTTTCTTCTAAAATCGTATCCATATTTGGAATCAACGTGTAAATGTTTTTACCGATAACGCTTGATTTTTTAAACATAGAAGTAGAATTTGTCCAAATAATTTCATCTTCTTCATTATAGACTAGCATGGCAACATTACCAAATTCAAAAATAGAACTCATCTCATTTCCAAAAATAGATGAAATATTAATATCTGTTCGAATTAAAAAAGATTCTATTTTTTTATTAAAATGAAGAATATTGAAAAAACTATGTAAACAAACGAGTAACAAATAGCCACATAAGATAAATAAATCATATTTTTTAGTAATTCCTTGTAAAAATATAAAAAGGGCAAGACCTAAACCAATGAGCATTTCGAATAAAAAAATGACGAGAATGTTCATTTTTTCTTTTACAATTTTTTTGAGCATGCGGATCACTCCTTCTATTTAGTATACCAGCTTTTGAAATATAAATATATATATATTTATAACACAACAAAAAAAATCAGAAAATGAAAACATTTATAAATAAACAAAAAACAAAGAGAAAAATACGATAAAAACAAGTAAATTTAAAATTAAATAAATTAGTTGTCTTCCTTGAAAACGATTGGCATGATTTTTGGCAACTTCTTTAAAAATTTTTAAAATTTGTTCTTTTTCTTCTAAACTGACATCTTCAAATATCACTTCAATTTTTCCTTCTACTTTTCTTAAACTAATATGATTTTTTAAATAATAGCCATCTTTATATTTTTCATTATAAGCAATTAAAGCATTTCCATAACTAGCCAAATTAGTATGAACACCATCAACAATCCAATAGATTCTTCGTCTAATAATTAAAAAATAAATGATTAAAACAATTGGAGTTAAAGCAACACCAACATAGCCAACAATCAAGTTTTTAGTAATGGCGACAACAAAACAAACGAAAGAAAGATAAAATAGATAAATATAATTTTGTTCATCTAAAATAAATTTTTTATGGCAAAGGATGAGAGCGGATAGGATACTACGATACAAAAATAGTAGTGATATAACAAGACAAATAAATCCAATAACACTCATAATGTCACCCTTTTCTATATAAAATATTTTAACATTATTATGTAAAAAAAACAATTTTTGCTATAATATAAAATAGGTGAGTAAAATGAAAGAAAAAAGTTATGCAAAAATCAATGTCGCATTAAATGTTGTTAAAGCCTTATCTAATGGCTATCATGAATTAGATATGATTAATGTATCCATAAGATTACATGATACAATTAAAGTTAAATTTAATAAAACTGGGGAAATCAAATTGTCTTCTAATGATCATCACCTTCCTGTAGATGATACTAATACGGTTGTCAAAATTATTCAAAAAGTAAAACAACAATTTAAATTAGATTTTGGTTGTGATGTGTATATCCAAAAAAGAATTCCACAACAATCTGGTTTAGGCGGTGGAAGTGGAAATGCAGCAGCAATTTTAAAATTATTAAATAAAAAATTTAAATTGAAAATGACACCAGTTCAAATGATTAATTTTGTGAAACCCATTTCTTCTGATGCCCCATATCAATTAATTAATTATCCAAGTAGAGTGAAAAAAATGGGAGAAGATGTTAAACCATTTGAATGTAAATTAAAAGGAAAACTTTTTGTGATTAAACCTAAAAGTGGCAATTCAACACAAAAGGTTTTTGAAAATTTAAAAGATGAAACAATGGACCATCCAAATATTAATAAAGTAGAACGAGCTATGAAGGATGGCAATAGTGAATTACTTAGTAAACATGTTACCAATAGTTTGTTAAAATCTGCTTGTGAATTGAATAAAGATATTGAACCAATCATTGAAAAACTTAAAAATTTAGGTTTTGAAGTTGTAAGTATGTCTGGAAGTGGAAGTACTTGTTTTGCTTATTCTAAAAATAAAAAAGTTTATAAAGCAGCAAAAAATTATTTTGTTAAAGATAATTATGATGTTTGTAAATCCTATTCTTTCATTAAATAAAGGTCCTCTCGGACCTTTATTTTTCTTTATCTTTATCTTTGTCTTTGTCTTTATCCTTATCTTTATCTTCTTGTTCTTCTTTGCTTTCTTCTTTAAGCAAAGTGACAACTACTTTGTTAATACATCTTTCTTCAATATTTAAAACTTCAATCTTCATTTGATCTGTAGAAACTTCAAAAGTTGTTCCATCTTCTGGTAAAGAATCAATTAAACTAGAGACATATCCACTAAAAGTTTCAAAATATTCATTTTCATTTTTTGGAATTTTAATCTTTAATGTTTCTTCGACTTCATCAATTGGTGCAAGACCATTAATTTGCCATTTATTTTCTTCTAATGGAATAATTTCATAATCAGCTTGTTCATCTTTTTCAATTAAATCACCAACAATTAATTCAATTAAGTCGTGCAATGTAATAATTCCACTTACACCACCATACTCGTCAACAACCACTGCAAAATATTCTCGAGTAGATTTCATTTTACTAAATAACATATTAGCAGGAGTTGTTTCAGCAACAAATAAAGCAGGGCTGACCGCTTTTTCCATAACATTTTTACGAGATGTATTTTCTAATCTAAAATAATCTTTTGTATTCAATACACCAACAATATCATCAATGTTTTTCCCACATATTGGATAGTAAGTATGATGGGTTTCTTTTATTTTTTGTGACCATTCTAAATCACTTTCTTGCATAAAAAGTAAATCAGCATCTTTTCTATGGGTACAAGCTTCACCTACAGTTTGTTCTTTAAAGTCAAAAATATTTTTGATTAATTCGTTTTCTTCGGTTTCAATCGACCCTTTTTCGCTTCCAGCCTCGGCCATCATCACAATATCTTCTTCTGTAACTTCTTCTCCTTCATCATTAGGGTTAATTCCCATTAATCGAAGTAAACCATTTGTGGATGCTGTTAATAACCATACGATTGGAGCAAAAATAACAGAAACTACACGTAAAAGGCCAGAAACACCAAGAGCCGTTTTTTCTGCTCGCTTCATCGCAATGTGTTTTGGAATTAATTCACCAAAAACAATATTAAAGTAAGCTAAGATAATCGTAATTAAGACAACGCAAATGGAATGGAGAATTCCTCTAGACAGGGGAATACCCGTATCGACCAACACATCAACAAGAGGGCCGGCAAAATTTTCTGCAGCAAAGGCACTACCTAAAAATCCAGCAAGCGTAATAGCGACTTGAATGGTCGAAAGAAATTTTGAGGGTTGATCTTTTAATTTTAAAAGGCGATTAGCCCTTTTATCCCCCGATTTTGCTAATTTCTGTAATTTCCTTTCATTGGTGGAAATGACAGCAATTTCCGCACTTGCAAATATCGCATTAAAAAAGATTAATACAATTTGCAGTATGATAGAACCTAACATATTTTATATTCACTCCAAATCTGTTCATTTTGATTTCTTTGTAAGTTCATTTTTAAAATAATTATGCTTTTTGTTCGCTTTGATCATGTTTTCTTTGTTTTAACACTAAATAATAAGAAGTAATGATGCCTAGTACGAATAAAACGATTGCTAAGGTTAAATCTAAAACATTAATTCCAGAATGGTGCCAAGATTGATAAATCAACATGGTATCAGGATTAATAAACATCGAAAGAATAGATCCTAGCGATAAGCCTATAATAATTAAGTAAATCGTGTGATACATCTTTGAAAAAAGATGTGTCAATAATTTTGAAAATGTAATAATTCCAATGATAAATCCGATAATCATTGTTCCATATAATAGAAAAATGATGGGTTGTGCTTGCCAATAAGTTAAACTAATTGTATTAAATAAAAATTTAAACCAGCCGATTACCATCAAAAATGCTGTAGCACTTAATCCTGGGACGACTTGTGTGATAGCAATGATATAACCAACGGGAAGGCCTAAAAGAATCATACCCACTGTTGGTTTTTGACTAAGATCAATTGCTGTTGTATCGTTATTTCCAAAAATAATAGAAATAGCACTAATTATAAGAGGAATAAGGATACCAATACCAATTAAAAGATAATGTTTTTTGCTTAATTGAATATTTTGAACTTTTTCTTTTACAGCAGGGAAAGCCCCACACATTAATCCGGCAAATAGTCCAATCATTGCAAAAGGAAGAATATCTAGTAATTTTTTAATAAGTAAAAAACCGACGGCAACGCCGACAATCATTCCTAAAAAAATAGGTAGTAGAAAACGAACACAATTCTTAAATTTTTTTAAAATATTTCCAAACGCAAATAAAAGTTGTGCGTATAAACCAAAAATAATGGCGATAGTAGAACCACTAATTCCTGGAATAATTACTCCAAGGCCCAAAAAAATTCCAAGTATAAAACTTTTGGCCCAGGATGCTTTATTATATTTTATTAATTCTATTTCTTGCTCTTGTTCTTGTTCTTTCATTTTTAATATCCTTATATTATATTCTTATATTTGATTTTACTAATACAAAAAGTTACTCAAATTTATCTTTTTTATTTATTTGAGCATCACTTATAATAAAAATGCAATAATTAAAACATCAAAAGTAATTGAAACGTCTTTAATCATTTTTTGATATTTTTCCATTTGTATCTCCTTTAGTAAAACGTGTAAAAATAGTTTTACAAAAGATATTATAGCATGATTATTATAAAATATCTATAAATATTTTTAATGCCAGCAAGATGGGCTTGTTTTATTTTGTCGAATAAATTTTTCTTGCAACCCCTTTGCTATCAATTCCGCCCATTCCTTTTCCTTTCGAAACGGTATCTTTTAAAACTTTTTCTACTTCTACATATTGATTGACATGGGTATTTGCAATGGAAACCGCAATACAAGCAGGATCGAGTGCATGAATGTTGATTTTTGTCGGTGAACTCGCAAAATTTGCCCCACTTTTAATTAATCCTTCATAATTGGATTGACAAGCACCGGCAATAATGATGAGTGCATCTTTATTGGGTTGGTACAGTCTAGCTTGTTTAACAGTTTCAATAAAATGATGAGAATTTTTATATCCTTCATGCTCATTTTCTCTTTTAAAACTAAATGAATCATGACCCGTAATAATAAGAATATCCGGTTGATGTTTTTTTAACAAAGGAATGATATTTTCTTTCATTTTATCTTCTTGTAAATGACATCCTACAACAGGGGTAGTATATTCTTTATAAAAATTCATACATTTTTCTAAATAGGTCTTATCTCCATCAACATGCAATATTTTCCCTTTAATCATACTATTATCTTGATCAATTAAAACTTTGATTTCTTTTTCATCAACTGGAGAAGAATAAAGTTCTAAATCATCTATAGAGGTATCAGCTATTAAACGAAACATTTCTCCATGCAAAAAAACTTTATTATCCTCAATTTTTATAATTCTAAAAATAATATCATGGTTATATTTTTTTCTAGTTACATAATCTCCAACTTTCATGTCCATCACCTAATTCAAGATATGCGAAAATAAAAAAAAGAAATGGGCAATTAACAAATATGATTGCAAATTTCAATGATTTCATCTAATGTTAATTGTTCAACTCTTTTTTCACAGGTGATATTTCGTTGATTTAAAAAAAGGATTGTCTCTTCTTTAGTAGTAAAGTAGGCTTGTAAATTATTTACAAGCGTTTTTCTTCTTTCTTGAAATAGATGCTTAATTAATTGGTAAAAAAACATTTCATCATGAACTTTTATTTTTGGTGTTTTAGGTGTTATTTTTAAAACAATGGAATCAATATTGGGTCGTGGCAAATAAGCATTTTTGCTGACATATTCGACTATACTTAAGTTATATTGATAATCCAAAATGACATGAAGAGGGCTTTTTTCTTTTAATTGAGGATTCATTAATTTTTTTCCTACTTCTTTTTGCATCATGACCATTAAAGAAGAAAAAGGAATAGCATTAAAAATTAATTTATTTAAAATAGCACTAGTTACATAATAGGGTAAATTAGAAACGATAGACAAATGGCTCGTATCTATATTTTTTAACCAAGTTGTAAAATCAAATTTTAAAAAATCATGATGAATAATAGTTAAATTAGTGTGTTGACCGAGCGTTTCTTTTAAAATGGTACACATTCGATTATCGATTTCGATAGCATAAACATGTTTAGCTAATGCAACTAACTTTTCAGTTAGGGCGCCAAGACCTGGCCCTATTTCTAAAACAATGGATTGAGAATTTAAGTTTAATTGATGAATCATTGTATCTACAATTTTTTCTTCGACTAAAAAATTTTGACCTAAAGATGGTTTTGCTTGAATTTGATATTTTTTTAAGGTTTCATCGACATATTTTTTAGAACTAATCATGATTTAAAACCACCTCTATTTCTTTTTTTGTTAAATTTAATAAATTTAATCTTTTTAAAAAAGTTTTTCCGTTACAGTAACCCAAATGAAAGTAAAGACTTATTTTTTCTCTGTTTAATTTACTTTCAGGGCCAAGTAAGTGTAAATCAAATAAATCCTTTGGTGTTAATAAAGGATGAATTGGATTCAAAGTTGGGGTTAAAGCATGTTTTAAAGCATGTAAAATTTCTTCTTTATCACATTCAGCAACGCCCACTTTATTTTTTTTAATGGCTCTTTTTTTATCAATAAAAGCATGCTTGCAATTAGGAATTTGTTGAGCAATGGTATTGCGAATTTTTTCTCCGGGATAGTCAGGATCCGTTAATATAATCAGATTTCGATGTTTTGAAAGTTCTTTTAAATAATCCATGGAAAACCCATCCATTGCTGAACCATTGCAAGTTAAAATATCCGCTTGAATAAAGGTGGATAGATAGTTTTTATCGCTTAATCCTTCCACAATGATGACATCTTGAATCTGAATCATAAATGAAACACCCGCAATGCATTTTGAAAAGTAATTTGAGCTAATTCTTGTATGTCTATGTTTTTAATTTGTGCAATTTCTTTTAAAACAAAATAGACATAGGCTGGACAATTTGGTTTTCCTCTAAATGGAACAGGAGTTAAATAAGGATCATCAGTTTCAACAAGTAAACGATCTAAAGGTACAACTTCTGCCACTTTTTTGATTTCTTTGGCATTTTTAAAAGTGACCACTCCAGAAATAGAAATATAACAGCCTAGTTTTAGAAAGCGTTGCATCATTTCAACACTTCCAGAATAGCAATGTAAGATGATACCATCTAATTGTTTGTGGTATTTTTCTAGTAATTGAAAGGTATCTAAATAAGCATCACGGCAATGAATAATCACCGGTTTTTGAAATTGAGTGGCTAATTTTAAAAAAGACTCAAAATAATGGATTTGTTTTTCTTTAGATGGCGTATCATAATGATAATCTAATCCAATTTCACCAATTCCTACAGTCTTTTTGTGTTCAATGAGTTGAATTAATGTGTCATAATCATCACAAAATGAATCTAAATCAGAAGGATGGATACCACAAATGGCATAAATATTTTCATATTGCATAGCAATATCGATTGCTTTTTGAGAAGTCATTAAGTCGCTTCCAACAACTGCTAAATGGCTAACTTCATATTCTTTTGCTTGCAAAACAAGATCAGAAACAGATGAAACACTAGGATCATTTAAATGCGTATGCGTATTAAAAATATTCATTTTCTATTTCCCCAAACAAAACTTAGAAAAAATGTGGTCTAATAAATCTAAATGAGGATTTTTTCCAAGGATTTCAAGAATACATTTATAAGCTTGTTCAATATCAATGTAGATAAGATCAATGACTTGATGTTGTAAACTTTGTCTTTGTGCTTCTAGTAAATGTTGTTTTGCTTGATTTAAAAGTCCAAGTTGTCTAGCGTTAAATAATAATGGGTCATGATTATATTCTAATTCATGATACATTTGATGAATTTTTTCTTCTAATGGTTGCAATTCGTGGTTTTTGGCAGAAATGACGACGGCGTTTTCTAATTGAATTGTTTGTTTTAAATCTCCTTTATTTAAAACAATAATTCGAGGTTGGTTTTTGGTTAATTCTAATAAAGCTTTATCTTGTTCATCTAAAGGTGAAGAAGCATCAAAAACGAGTAAAACAAGTTCTGCTTGTTTTAAAGCTTCTATGGATTTTTGAATGCCAATTTTTTCGATTTTATCGATACCTTGATGAATGCCAGCCGTATCAATTAAATTTAAAGTAATCCCATCCATATCGATATATCCTTCTACGATATCTCGAGTGGTTCCTGCAATATCGGTAACAATGGCTTTATCTTCTTTTAATAAAGCATTCAAAAGACTTGATTTTCCGACATTTGGTTTTCCAAGAATAACGGTTTTGATTCCTTCTTTAATGGTTTGCCCTCTTTTTGTATCTGCAATGACTTTTTCTAGTAATGTTAAAAATTGATTGATTTTGGGTAAAATGGTTTGATGCGTTAATTCTTCAACATCATCATATTCAGGATAATCAATGTTCACTTCAATTGTACCCATGACATCTAATAATTGTTCACTTAAATCAACAACATATTTTGAAGTTAATCCTTTTAAACCACTTAATGCAAGTTGTACGGCTTGTTTATTAGATGCCATAATTAAATCATTAATGGATTCGGCCTTGACCAAATCAATTCGACCGTTTAAAAAGGCTCTTTTAGTAAATTCGCCACGTTCTGCTAAACGTGCTCCATGTTGGATGCATAAAGCAATGATGTGTTGAATAATATATGGATTTCCATGACAATTAATTTCAACCATATTTTCACAAGTAAAGGAGTGAGGAGCCACAAAACAAGAAACCATGACTTCATCAACAACTTCTTGTTGGTCCATAATATAGCCATAATAAATTTTTTGATGTTCATATTGTTTTTGATTGGAAAAAATTGCAGATAAAATCTCAAAAGATTGACTTCCACTTAAACGAATGATCGCAATTGCCGCTTTCATCGTTCCACTACTTAATGCTACTATGGTTTCGTTCATCATCTATCACCAATAGTATTGTAGTACTTTTTTTATCATTAGAAAAGAAAAAAGACAATGATTTTTGCATTGTCTTATAAAGATTGATCGTATTTTAATACAATATTTTGCAAATTAAGATTAAAACGATCAGCTACTCTTTTTCCATAATCAGGATCAGCTTTATAAAAATAATAAATTTCTTGTTCTAAGATGGGTCGAGAAACTCCTTGTAAAGCATTAACTAAATTATCAATTAAGGTTGTTTTTTCTTGTTCACTATAAGAACGATACAAATCGCCGGCTTGTTCAAAATTATCATTGTATTCATTCTTAAATCGAGAAATGACAACACCTTTAATAAAATATTTTCCTTCACTATATTGATTATTTGTATTTTCTTTTAAAGAGTTGCTTTCTTGATTCGGAAAGAAATTGATTTCTCCTTTTTGATTACGAATATCCATTTGACCATCTTGTTGATAATTATGAATGCCATCTAAAGGACGATTGACCTTTAAAAATGGATAATTAATACCTAGTCGATAACGATTCGCATCAGGATAAGCAAACATTAAACCTTGCAATAATTTGCTTTCAGAAGCTTCTATACCGGCAACAAAAGATCCAGGGTCAAAAGCCACTTGTTCACTATATTCAAAAAAGTTATCTGGAATTTCATTTAAAGTTAGTGTTCCAATCTTTTGAAGTGGTAATACTTTTTCATCCCATATTTTTGTCGTATCTAAAGGATGAAATGGGAAAGTATCTAAATTTTTTTCTTCTAAAATTTGCACATACACATCCCATTTTGGATAATTTTTATTGGAAAGATTTGAATATAAATTATTAGTTGCAGAGGCAGATGTGTTTTTTTGTATTTCTTGGGCTTGTTGTTTGGTTAAGTAGGCTGCTCCTTTTTGTGGAAGAAAATGATATTTTACATAAAAAACATCTCCATCTTCATTTAACCATTTATAAACACAAACAGAATGGCCTTCCATTTGAATATAATTTGCAGGGATGCCATATTTTCCATAAAGATAAGTAATGGCATTTAAGGTTTCAGGAAGTTTAGAGAAATATTGCCATGTTCTTTCTGGAAGAATTAAATTCGTTACAGGAGATGGCTTTAAAGCATGTAATAAGTCTGGTACTTTCATTGCATCACGAACATAAAAAACAGGTAAATGAATATTAACTAAATCATAATTTCCTGAATTAGTATAAAATTTGATATGAAATCCTCGGATATCTCTTACGACTTCAGAAGATCCTTTAGATAAAACAAAAGTTGAAAAGCGAACGAAAACTTTTGTTTGCGCGCCTTCTTTTTGTAAAAAATCAGCTTTAGTATAATTTTTCATACTTTTTGTTGTTTCAAAAACGCCATAGGCACCAGCACCTCTAGCAAAAGCTACACGTTCAGGAATTCGTTCATGATCCAAATGAGCGAGTTTTTGAGTTAATTGTGTATCAATAATTAAAGTTGGTCCAAATTCTCCAACGGTTAAAGAACTCGTATCGTTTTCAACTGGTCGACCATAGTTATTGGTAAGATCTTGTTTGTTATCCATTATAACACCTCAATGCAATGTATTCTTTTTTAATGAAAAATATGTACATTCTTATTATAAAAGTATATAATATTTTTATCTTCAGGGTCAGGTGAAATTCCTAATCGGTGGTAAAGCCCACGAGCGAAAGCAGAACTAGTTAGATTCTAGTGCCGACAGTTAAAGTCTGGATAAAAGAAGATGTTTTTTTATCACCCCTGATGCGGTGTTTTTTTATTTTTAGGGGAGTGTTATGATGCAAAAAAAAGCCGTATCATTTTTTGTTAAAGTAGCCATGTTTGCTGCTTTATCCATTGTGTTATATTTTATTAGTTTTCCATTGCCGTTTTTTGTTCCTTTTTTAAAGGTTCAGTTTTCAAATCTACCCGCTTATATTGCTGGATTTGCTTTACACCCTGTTGGGGGATTGCTCGTTGTTGTTATTCGATTTTTAATTAAAATTCCAATGTCAGATACAGGTGTTGTAGGTGAATTAGCTGATTTAGCAATTGGTGTTGTTGCGGTTGGTGTTTCATCAATGATTTATCAAAAATATAAAACAAAAAAGGGAGCGATTGTTGCTTTAATTGTTGGTACCATTTGTTGGATTGTTACAGCAATGCTGATGAATGCCTTTGTATTGGCTCCTTTGTATGATTTGCCAACAAATGATCAATCTTTTATGAATACCTATTTGTTTGCAAATGTATTGCCATTTAATGCGATTTTATCGGTTCTTGTGGCCATTATTACATTTTTGGTTTATAAGCGAATATCGAATTTATTACAAAAATTTTAAAAGAAAATGGATATTCTCTTCAGACTGTTAACAAACCTCACGCTAGAAAAATGTGAGGTTTTTATATGTTTTTAAAACTGGTTTTTTTGTTCTTGTTGCTTTATTACTCGTTATATCTTATAATGAAATTGGAAATACTTTTATTATTAATTTTAAGTGCTGTCATTTTAATTGTATCAGCCTCACAAATTTCAGTTTCATCAGTTTTTAAAGATGAAATAACGATTGAAGCAATTTTAAATAATTTTTTTGATGTTTTTGCATTTATAGTGATTGGCATAGTAGGAATTGTTTATAGTGTTAAAAAAATATTTCAACAATTTTAATTAAAAAGTAAAAATGTTAAAAGTAAAAAAGCCTATTAACGATGAGTTAATAGGCTTTTAAATTATTATAACTTATATTTATTTTGTTTTATTGTTTTTGATAAAACTAATAAGACGCCACCTAAAATTGTACTTATAGCAAACAAAATTGTGCCAATACCAATTTGAAAATAATATGCTTCCATAAAACTAGTAAAAGATTCACCATTAATATTGGTTCCAGCAACCATAACGAGTAAAGCACAAATACCAGCAACAATAGCAATCGTACCAGCAAAGATCAATAAATTTGTTTTTTTAATAATGAAAGCTCCGATAGCTAAAATAATCGCTGCAATCAATAACAAAAAAGCAAACAAACCAAAAATACTCATGGCGCCACTATAATTGATAACATATGCTTCGTCAATAACTGTCATTTTAAAAGGGCCACAGCCAAACATTAATCCAATTAAAGATATTGAGCCGGTTACATTTTCTCCAAATAAATTTTGGGGATTTCCAATAGTTACTCCTGGTAAAAATAAACAGACAATGGCCAAAACGGCAAAAACAGCAGCAATAATTTGTAAAACGTTTGAAAGTTTAAGTTTTATTTTGCCCCTCCTTTTTTTTAAACTTTCCTTCTATTTTTAATATATCATAAGAAACTAATAAAATGAACTAATTTTACAAATTGTTTTGTTTCCAGTTATATTCAATTTTTTAGGCACAAAAAAACCGCATTTTATACATGCGGTTTTCATCATATAATAATAAGACTTATTTTGTATCCATTACTTTAGAAGCAACGAGTAATCCGCCACCAAGGATAGCACTTACTGCAAATAAGATGGATCCAATACCAAGTTTAAAACCTTCCATCATATCTTTAAAAGCAGTTCCTTCAGAAGCTGTTCCTACAACCATAACTAATAAAACACAAATACCAGCAACAACAGCAACGGCACCAGCAGGAATTAGTAAATTTGATTTTTTCATAACAATAGCAACGATAGCTAAAACAATAGCAACAATTAATAAAACAAAAGCTAATAAACCAAAAATACTCATACCACCTTTATAGTCTAAAGATACATTGCCGCTCTCTCCGCCTCCAGAAATTTTCGTTTTTAAAGGTCCGCCACCAAATACTAATCCAATTAATGAAATGCTTGCTGTGGCAGTTACGCCCATTTCTGAAATTTTTTGACTAACTCCTGGTAAAAATAAACATACAATCGCTAAAATAGCAAAAACAGCAGCAACAATTTGCAAAATATTTGAAAGTTTAAGTTTCATTTTGTATTTCCCCTTTCATACACTTTTTCTTTCATATCTTAATATTACACAAAAAGTGTCAAAAGTCAAGTTAATTTATTTCATTTAAAATTTATATTTTATTCAAAAAAAGTTAAAATAAAATTAAAAAACGATCTTTTTCGACCGTTTTTTTAACTTATTTAGAATATAACGAAACTTCTATTCAATAACAATTGCAGAAACAGGGCAACTAGCAGCAGCTTCTTCAACTGAACTATCTACTTCATCACTGATTACTTCTGCTTTTTCACCTGATGCATCAAATGCAAATACTGCAGATGCTAAACTAACACACATTCCGCAACCGATACAAGTATCTTCAACTCTAACTTTTGCCATTTTTCATTCCTCCAATTCATTTTCTATTATAGCCTATTTTTTTAAAAAATCAATCTTTTATATATTTCTATTTTTTCAACAATCCGTTAAAATAAAAATAGAAAGAAGGTTAATAAAATGTTGATACAAATTAATCCTGTTGTTCAAAAAGCACTTCAAGAAAAGAAACCTGTTGTTGCTTTAGAATCAACCATTATTTCACATGGAATGCCTTATCCTGAAAATGTTAAAACGGCTTTAGAAGTTGAAAGAATTGTTTTAGAAAACGGAGCGGTTCCTGCAACCATTGGTATTATAGATGGGGTTGCCATTATTGGAATGACAAAAGAACAAATTGAACAATTTGGACAAAGAAAAGGAATTGTTAAAGCAAGTAAAAGAGACTTGCCCATTATTATGGCCCAAAAATTATGGGGAGCAACAACTGTTGCAACAACCATGTTTTTTGCATCTAAAGCCAATATTGAAATTTTTGTAACGGGTGGTATTGGTGGTGTTCATCGAAATGCGCAACAAACATTTGATATTAGTGCGGATTTACAAGAATTAGCTTCTACAAATGTAAGTGTCGTTTGCGCAGGGGCAAAAGCCATTTTAGATTTGCCATTAACTTTGGAATATCTAGAGACTTTTGGTGTGCCGGTTATCGGCTATCAAAGTGATGAATTAGCTGCTTTTTATAGTGTTTCTAGTGGACTAAAAATTGATGCAGCAATGAAAGATGAAAAAGAAATCGCTCAAGTGATTCATGCTAAAAGAAAATTAAATATTTCAGGGGGGATTTTAATTTCTAATCCAATTCCTGCAAAAGATGCAATTCCTAACGCAGTGATTAATGAATACATTGATCAAGCTTTAAAGGAAGCTAACACAAAGGGGATTAAAGGAAAAGAGGTCACACCATTTTTATTACAAAACATTGTCTTAAAAACAAAAGGTGAAAGTTTAAAAGCAAATATCGCTTTAATTTATAATAATGCTAAAATTGGTGCAAGAATCGCTTGTGAATACAATAAATTACAACATTAGACAAAAACTCCAAAAATAACCCTCTTTGTCGAAGAAATATTTATTATTTTAACAGGTTTATAGGTTCAGTTTTTAAAAATATTATTAAAATAGAATCTGCTGAAAGGGAGAACAGATTATGGTAGCAGATTCTTTTTTTATTGAATGTTTATTTAAGGATTACCAACGATTAAAAATGTTAAATCAACTTTTATCAGATGAAGATAATCTATCTCAAATGGAAGTGGATGATATTTTAGAAGAGAGTTTTCGCTTAATTCATACTATTAAAGGAACATTAGGATTTTTAAAATACAATAAAGAGATGCAAAAGGTACATGAATTAGAAAGTTATTATCTTCAATTAATTAAACATCCCACCAATAAAGATGAGATATATTATTCGAATTTAAAGGTTGAACAAGCTTTAACACTTGTTTTAGAAAAAGTACCCCATGATAATGAACAATTTCAATATATTGATTTAAATGAGTTGTTATGTTCTATTAAACAAGAAATGGACAAGCAAAATCAAATGGAAGGAAAAGATATTCAAATTATTGTCATTGCAAGTGAAGGGAAAATACATCAAAGTGTTGCAAAAGATGTTTATCAATTAACCTATCAAATTTTAAAAAATGCAATTGCTCATGGTTATTTTCATAAAAAAATGATTATTAAAATGAATGGGACGATTACATCTTCTCATTTAAAATTAAAAATTACCAATGATGGGCTAACGATTGATTATTTTCAATTATTAAAAGAAGCAAAAAATAAAACGCAATCTTTTAATTCTTTAGAAGAAGTTGTTTTTTTAAATCAAGTGACGACAAAATCGGTTCGTGATGAAATGGCCGGCAGTGGAATGGGACTAAGTGTTGTTCAAAAAATTGTAGAAAAATATCGAGGAAAAATTAAAATTTTGAATCAGGAAGATTTGACAGGATTTTATTTGGATCTTCCCTTAAAAGAGGCTTTTGACTTTTTAAAACAACAATAGTACAATACTATTGTTATTTTTTTATAGTTGGAGGATTAAAAATGAAAAAAATATTTGCTGTAAATGCAGGTAGTTCATCCTTAAAATTTCAAATTATTGAAATGCCTGAAGAAGAAGTGATTACTGTTGGACAAGTAGAAAGAATTGGGTTTGATGATTCCATTTTTTCTATTACTTTTGAAAACCATACACAAAAAACAATTTTACCGGTAAAAACTCAAAAAGATGCTGTTCAATTGGTCTTAAAAACGGTATTGGAAATGGGAATTGTAAAAAATTTAGATGAAATTAAAGGTGTTGGCCATCGTGTTGTTCAAGGGGGAGAATTTTTTGATAAAACAGTTGTGGTTACCCCTGAAGTAGTGGAAAAAATTGATTATTTGGCTCAATTTGCTCCTTTACATAATAAAGCAAATTTAGAAGGCTATAAAGCTTTCCATGAATTATTACCGAATGTCATTCATACCGTTGTTTTTGATACGGCATTCCATCAAACCATGGAAGAACAAAATTATATTTTTCCAATTCCCTATCATTATTATAAAGATTATGCGATTCGTCGTTATGGAGCACACGGAACCTCTCATAAATATATTGCTTCTGTCGTTGAAGAATTGCTTGGTACAAAAGAATATAAATTAATTTCTTGCCATTTAGGATCTGGCGCTTCTCTTTGTGCCATTAAAAATGGGAAATGTATTGATACATCCATGGGCTTTACACCTTTAGGTGGAATTATGATGGGAACTCGTTGTGGTGATGTTGATCCTTCAGCAATCCTTTATATGATGGAAAAAGAAAATTTAACTCCAGCTCAAATGAATCATATTTTAAATAAAGAATCTGGATTACTTGGTGTTTCAGGCCGTTCTAGTGATATGCGTGATATTGATAAAGGAATTGCAGCTGATGAACATCAATCCCTATTAGCACAAAAATTATATTGTACAAGAGTAGCACAATTTATCGGTTCGTATTTTGTTGAATTAGGTGGATGTGATGCTTTAGTTTTTACAGCAGGAGTTGGTGAAAATTCAAAAAGTACAAGAAGTCGTTTATTGCCTATGATTTCTGAAGCATTAGGCATTGAAGTAGATGAAAATCAAGCAATAGATGTTAAACATGGTCAATTAATTTCAACAAAGAATTCAAAAGTGAAAGTCTATATTATTCCTACAAATGAAGAATTAATGATTGCGAGAGATACCTATGAATTGGTGCAACAAAACGGATAAAAGATATGCTTCTATTTTAAAAGCAATTAAAAAATATGATACGATTATTATTCTCCGCCATGAAATGCCTGATTTTGATGCATCAGGAAGTCAATTTGGTTTAAAATCTTGGATTTTACATCATTTTCCTACTAAAAAGGTTTATGCTCTAGGTGAAAATCACAAATATTTTAGCGAAGATCATTCTTTATATCCAAAAACAGATATTTTATTAGAACAACCTAAAGACTATTTAGTTTTTATATTAGATGTCGCTAATTTTGATCGCATTGATGGAAAAGAAATCATTCAAAATGCTAGTTATACCATTAAAATCGATCATCACATTTTTGTGGAATCTTTTGGGAATATAGAAATCGTTAAAACAGATTATAGTGCAGCTTGTGAATTAATTGCAGAAATGTTACTCAGTTTTAAAAAATACAAAATGAATCAAGAAGCAGCCTATTATTTATATAGTGGTCTTGTTGGAGATAATGGACGTTTTCAATATAGTTCAACCAGTCAAAGATCTTTTGAAATTGCAGCACAATTGATTCACACAGGGATTGATTTTACCGATATTTATGAAAAAATGTATACTAAAAATTTAGAAGATATTAAAATTTTAAAATATTTATATAATCATTATCAAATTTCAAAACATGGAGTCATTTATACCCATACAGATAGAAAAGCTTTAGAAGAATTAGGCATAGAAAGAGAAAAAATGAAAGCTTATGTCAATTTGTTTTCTGGGTATAAAGAATCTAGAATTTGGGTTAGTTTTACAGAAGATGTTGAAAAAAATATTTGGATGGTTAGTATTCGTAGTCGTAAAATTCCTATCAATATGGTAGCTGAAAGGCATCATGGTGGCGGACATGCCAATGCCTCTGGAGCAAGGGTTGAAACCTATGAAGAAACGATGCAAATCATTCAAGAATTAGATGATTTATTAAAATAAAGGAAGATTTGTATGAAAATTGGAATGATTTCACTAGGATGTGCAAAAAATCTTGTCGATAGTGAATGGATTTTAGGGATGTTAAAAAAAGATGGGCATGAAATTGTTGGACAAATTCAAGAGGCAGATGCGCTTTTTATTAATACTTGTGGATTTATTAATGATGCTAAAAAAGAATCCATTCAAACAATATTAGAAGCTATACAACAAAAGAAAGAATCGACTTATTTAATTGTAATTGGATGTCTTGCCAAACGATATAAAGAAGAATTACAAAAAGAAATTCCAGAAATTGATTTAATTATTGGTGTTGATGAATATGAACAAATCGGTCATCTTTTAAATCAACTTTTGCATTCAAAATTATCAACAACTTGGGATATCAATGATCGCGTTTTGACCTCTTATTTACCTTATGCTTATTTAAAAATTGGCGAAGGATGTTCCAATTGTTGTGCCTATTGTGCCATTCCTTTGATTCGTGGACCTTATTATAGTTATCCAAAAGAAAATATTTTAAAAGAAGCACATCATTTAATTAATATGGGTATAAAAGAACTTGTTATCATTGCTCAAGATACAACACGTTATGGTAAAGATTTGTATACAAATTATTTCTTAGAAGATTTATTAGAAGAAATTGCTCAAATCAATCCAAATGTTTATATTCGATTATTATATTTATATCCTGATCGAATTACCGATAGATTGATCCAAATTTTTAAAAAATACGATAACATTTTTCCTTATTTTGATATTCCTATTCAACATAGTAGTGATGTTTTATTAAAAGCAATGAATCGAACGGGAAATAGAAAAATTTATTTAGATGTCATTCAAAAAATAAAAAAAGAAATTCCTCAAGCTATTTTAAGAACGACAATTATTGTAGGATTTCCAAATGAAACGGAACAAGACTTTTTGGACATCCAAGAATTTTTAAAAGAGATTGAATTTGACCATGTGGGTATATTTACTTATTCTGATGAAGAAAACACCAAAGCATATGAATTAAAAAATAAAATTCCTAAAAGAATTGCTAATCAAAGAAAAAAAGAACTATTACTTTTACAACAAAAAATTTCACTCAAAAAAAATCAAAATCGTATAAATCAAACACATCTTGTTTTAATTGAAGACTATGATGGTAATAATTATTATGGTCGCAGTTATGTTTATGCTCCTGATGATGTCGATGGCAAAGTGATTATTAAAAGCAAGAAAAAACTTTTTATTGGTGATGAAGTTCTTGTAAAAATCACAAAAGCCTATGCATATGATATAGAAGGAGAAGCTCAAGTTTAAAATAAGAAGGTGATGTTTGTTTGAAGTTTCAAAGCGATCTGAAAGCAAAACAAAAATTTTTAAAGATTACTAGAAATATTGAAAAAAAATTAGCAAGTATTGATTCTGAAGTAGCTTTAGAATTTGTAGATTGGTTTGAAAGAAAAGCTACTTATTTAAAACAAACATCACAAAAAAGTAGTTATTGTCCTCAACCTGATGACTTGCAAAAGGGAGATGTTGTATGGGTTGAATTTGGCATTAATGTGGGGACAGAATTGTCCGATCGAAATAAAAAAGGACATTATGCTGTCGTTTGGGCAATTGATTTAGGAAATGTCATTGTGATCCCTTTATCTAGTAAACCGGTCCAAGGTTCAAAATTATCTTTAGATTTGGGAGTCATTGAATCTTTAAATATAGACAATCATTCGAATGCACATTCTTATTTAAAATTGGATGCAATCCGATCAATTTGTAAAAGAAGAATTAATCGAATGAGCAAACAAGAAAGTGGCAAAATTACATTAAACGATGAAACCATCAATAGAATTCGTACATTTATGCAAGAAAATTTCATATAAGTTTTGACAAAACGGGCAAATATCGGTAAAATAATATTTGCCTGCCAATATAGTTAAATGGCATAACAAATCCATGGTAAGGATTAGTTCGGTGTTCGATTCACCGTATTGGCACCATTTGACATAAAAAGTCCTAAAATTAGGACTTTTATTTTTTGTTTTTTTTATAAGCGTCCTTTTTTACTGGATAAAATATTTGTTGTCATCTCTTCTAGTTGATTTTTAAAACGAAAAGACACATATTATAAATGTAAGTTTTTCACTTACTAACGCTGTGAGAATTCAGTGGTTAGTGATGAGGTTAGATTCCTCATCTTTTTATTTTTTATGCACATTTTTTGAAATAAAAATAAATAATGATTGAGCATCATTTTGATATTTTAATATTTATAATAGCAATAAAACATAAAATTTTTTTGAAAATGCCACATTTTTCGACAAATTCAAAAAAAAATATTTTTTTCGATTTTTTAAATAAAAAATATGTTTTAATCGATAAAATATTATTTTTTAATAAATTTATGAGATTTATTTTTTTGTCACAATTGGTTACGAAAGATTGTAATTTTTTCATCTTTTATGTAGCATAAACGTACATATCTTAAAGGGGGAGACAAAAATATGAATAGAAAATTATATGCCTTATTGCTTCCAGTAATTGGTGGAGCAGTAATCGTTGGAAGTGGTTTTAGTGCATGGTATTTTAATGAAGCAACTGTATCGAAATTGACAGAAGGGACTGGGACTGTAGAAGGTTTAATTGATACAGGAGTTTTAACAATTAACCATGAAACATTTACATTTACTTTAGATCAAGGTGGAAGAGAAAATGCTGCTAATGCAACTAAAGGAATAACTATAACAGAAGGACAATTATCTTTTACTTACGTAGGGGATAAAGGATACGAAAATTCTGTTTTTGCGCAAGAAAAAACTTTATCTTATACTTATACTTTTGCATTAAGTAGTGATAATGATGCTTTATTAAACTATATTCAATTGGCAAAAACGACTGGTAGTTTCACTGCATCTGAAGGAGTTCAAACGAATCAAACCGTAGATTTTCCTGCATTAATTTATAAAGATAAGCCAGAAACAGCACAAGAATATAAGGCAATGATTGATGCTTTAAATGGCGGAGCAGGTCATGATTATTCTACTGCTTTGTCGGGCTTGGATTTGACAATTACAGTAACTGTTACAGCAGTCGAAGGAGAATAATAAAGATGGCAAGAAAGATGAGTCTATGGGTAACTATAGCTCCCTTTCTTTGCTCTTTTTGCATTATCGGTTCTGGTTTTGCTTTGTGGCAATTTAATGATGTTTTAGAAACACAAGCAACAGGTGTTGCTACAGTTCAAGTTGCTGCAGGAGCAAAAGAAGGGAAATTAAGTGTCATTCCAAATGAGAACTTTTTGGAATATCGTCTCATTTTAGAACAAAAAAATGGAGAGTTTTCTCAAGAAGATGAAGGAATTTATTTTGTTCCTTCAATTGATTTACTATACACAGATTTTTATATATCAGAAAATGTCAAAGCTACATTAGCTGGAACAATGATCATATCTAACAATGCATTATCCGAGTATGTAGAACTCAAAGATTATGTTTCTTATAATCAACCAACTTCTACATACACTTTTTTTAATCAAGAAATAATTTTAAAGGATTTAGATTCCTTTGAAATTTCCATTTCTCCTCAATTTTGTTATAAAGAAGGAATGGAGCCAGAAACATCTCAACAATATAGTGAAATGATTCATGCAATCAATAATGCGTTTAATAATGGTTATTTATGTGATATCAATATCGAATTTACTGTTCAGTTTGAGGAGGAAAAAATATGAAAAAAATAATTTTTTTCTTATCTTTTCTTTTAATTGTGTCTACAGGAATTGGGTATGCTACATTTGTTTTTGATTCTGAAGAATCAAAAACCTCTCAAAATGCAAGTGTTTATGTTGATGATATGCGGGACAATTATATTTTAGGTGAAATCAATGATCCACAACCTTCTGGACAAAAATATAACGTTTATTTTTTTGCACAAAGTGACTTTAATCCTGGAAGAAATTCTCAAAACACAGGGCCAAATCAATACTATTATGGAACAAGTTTAGATTTAAGATATGGACAATTTTCTGATGGAAGCTATTATAAAGTTTTAGAAAATGTTACTGAAATTAAAGTTTCTGATATTTATAGCACAATAGGTACGCCTACAACGATTCTACAAGATAGCCACAATTTTGACTTAACATTTAATGGCTGGAGTTTAGATTATTCGATAGGAAATTATATAGGGATTAATACGAATACAAATACAGTTGCTGGGAATTTTCCTTATGGAAATAGTAGTGTGAATTTAATGTACTTTAATCTATCTTTAGAATCATTGTTTAATGATATGTATAAAGATAATAATTATCCACAAAAAAATTCGGATAGTAATACATTAGATGTTTATGTTTTTCCAATTTATACAACAGGGAAAGACTATTATGATTCTGTGCAGTTGGAATCATCAAATGATGCATTTCGAATGATACTAAATAATAGCGAAGAAAATGCGAATTATTTTAATCAAGATAGAAATTTACAAGAAGGCTTAAATCAAATAAATATGTCTAGTATTAGAGCGTATTCCTATAATACTTTTGTTTTTGAAAATTTAATAGGAGAATTAAAATTTGATTTTTCTAAATATTCTTGGGATGATTGGGTTACACTTTCATTAAATGATGGGAAAAGCAATTTTATAGAACAAGATGCTTTAACTACAATTAACGAACAAGGACAGCGTGTTGGCTCAGGAATTTATAATATCCATGTTTTTTATAAAGAATATCAAACATGGTATTTGACCCCTAATCATGATGCAATAACTTCAGAAGAAATAAAAAATATTGATTCTTTATTAAAAAATAGAGGAATTCAAAGATATTGCTCGTTTCAAACGACAAATATAGTGTTAAAAAGAGTGGGTTTAGCTTTAGCTAGAGCAATATGGGGAAATTTCTATGTTGTATTCGAAAGACAATTTGAACCACATTTAATAGGAGGACCTTCGCAAAGCTTAGAATATAATCAAATTTCACATGAATATCAATTTAATCGAGATATGAATAATCATAATGTTTATATTTTAAAAAACGTTCGATTAAATGTTGAAAATGAAGCTGATTGGTATACTTATTTTGAAGATCAAAACTATCAATTATCAAATATTGTTTTTGGGATACAATTAGATTTAAATAATGATTTAAATATTCCAATAAATATTGGCCAGCAGGGAAGTATAGCAGGATATGAAGAATATAATCAAACAGAGTTTATAACAAAAATAAGTGAAGTTTCTTCGTCAAAAGATATTATTCGGAATAAAAACAATCCTACACAAGAAATTGATATTACACAAGTTCGTGGTTATGAAAAAAATTTAGCAAATTTATTTCGTGTCAACGAAAAAGTAAATCCGCCCTACGTGAATGAAAATGAAAAGGCAAAAGGATATGGAATTTATTCATTAGCTATAAGAATTAATTATGAAAATATCGTTGATGGAGATTTTAAAGTTTATAAGCCAACTAGTATTGATGTATTCGCCTATCGACAACACAATATTTATATTGCTATTTATGATGAACATGATATTTTTCATGAAAATGAAATTATAACTGATGAAGATAATGCTATCACTTTTGTAAAGCCAAATATTGTATATGATACAACAAGTTCTTATTCTTTTATTGCTCCTAATTTATATTTAGATACTCTTTTAGATGGCAATGAAGAATTTATCAATACAAAAAATGGTGATTTGGGGATAGGAATGAGAGTCAGTTTAAGAGATATTATTTCTTATTATGAACAAAAAGGATATGAAATTTATGACCGTGTTAGTGGTCAAATCATCAATTTAGAAAGTTTACAGCAATATCCTTTTAGGATTATGAAAAATTATATTTTTCATGTTAGGAGGAAGTAAAAATGAAACTTATTTTAAGTGTTTCTGAATTAGAGGGCATTTCCTTAGGTGTATCTATTGCTGTTATTCTTTTACTTTCTATTTCCTATATCATGTTGTTTTCAGTATGGCATTTTTATTATAAAAAGTGCATTATTAAGGGGCTTGAAGATGTAAATTTTAAAAAAGAATTAGCTAAAGAATATAAAAAATATATTTATTTTGACAAAAACTCTGAAGAGTTACAAAAAATTACACAAAAGAAAAATCAAAACTATAGCGATTATCAAATGTTGATACAAGAAAAAAAAGATGCAAATTTTTGGTTAAGAACACTTTTTCGAGTAGGTATAAGCTTAATCTATATAGGCATCGTGATTATCTTTATCACCGGTTTACAAAATCGTCTCAATCAAGGTGTGACTTCTTATTTTGGTAAGTCTTATTTGGTTATTGAAACTGGATCTATGGAAACCATTCATCCAAGTAATAATGATTTAAAAGAAAATCAACTTTTTAATCAAATTAAACAATATTCTTTGATTGGAATTGAAAAAGTCAATGAAAAGGATATGAAAATCAATGATATTTATGCTTTTTATAATCCAGATGGACAAATTATTGTTCACCGATTAGTTGCCATTTATGATGATGAAGGTGAAATAACTTATCAATTCAAAGGCGATGCAAATGCAGCGAGTGCTCCTTATGAAACAGATGTTACGATGGATAAAATTATAGGGAAATATACCGGATATCAAAATTTTATAGCGGGAGTATTTATTTTATATATTCAATCAAATATTGGTATGATTACTTTATTTTTTGCCATTTGTGCCATGATTTGTTTTGATTTTTTTGAATCAAAAGTAACAAAGTTTATTGATGAAAGAAAAAGATATTTGTTATCCACAATATTCCCATTAAAATACAATGTTCCACCAAGAAAACGGATTATAAAAAAATATCGTTTATTAATGGTAGATGAAGACCTTTATGTCTATCGTAAACAAATCATTAGAAAAGTCAAATAATTCGTAATAAAATTACCCCCAAAAAAGCACTAATTGTTGTTAGTGCTTTTTTTCGTTAAAACTGAAAAGGCATAATATCTAACTTTATTAGGGGTTATGTCTTTTTATTTGCCTATTTTATGAGAAATGTTTTAAAAAAATTTCTTGTTATATATAATTAAAATTTATTAAAATGAAAATGAAAAACAACTTTCTTACCCAACCTTTTTAAACTATTTGTGTCTATTTAAGTGAAAGCTTTCAACGAGGTGTAATCAGTGAACAAACAAGAAGCAGAAAAAATTATTAAGCGATATTTAAAACCTATTTTTGGATTTGCTTTAAAAAGATGCAAAAACATTCAAGATGCAGAAGATTTGTCTCAAGAAATTCTAATTAAAACTTATAATGCTTTAATTACGACAAATATTGAAAAGATGGATAAATTTATATGGACGATTGCTCACAATATGCTTCATAATTACTATCGCAATTATGCAAAAGGCATTGTAAATTTACCAATCAATGAAGAAATAGTCTATGATGATTTTTTAAATAATAACGAAGATGCCATTTATCGTCTTCAATTAGAAATTGCTTATCTTTCAAAAATTCAAAGGAAAATTATTATCGCTTATTATTTTGAAAATCGTAAACAAAAAGAAATTGCACAAGAATTGAATATTTCTATGGGTACGGTAAAGTGGCACTTGTTTGATGCTAAAAAAGAATTAAAAAGGAGAATAAAAACAATGAAACAGACAAGAAATCTTCAATTTAATCCCGTTCGATTTGATTCTTATGGTCTAAATGGAAATATTGGAACAAAATCTTTAGATGAATTTTTTCGCTCATCTTTATCCCAAAATATTTGTTATTGTATTCGTAATACAGCAAAAACGGTTAATGAAATAGCCAATGAGTTGAATGTTTCTCCTGTATATATAGAAGATGAGGTAGAATTTCTAGAAAAATATGGATTTTTAAAAATGCAAAAAAATAAGTATATTGCCAATTTTATTATTTATGAACCGACAAAAGCTAGCATTGCTTTAGAAAAAGAAATGTATCAATTTGCAGTGGAACGTTTTGCTAATGATTTATATGACAAATTGAAAGAATCGGATATTTTAAAGTATTTTCAAAATTCAAGTTTAGATGATAATTTTATAATGTGGTCATTAATTCCTTATATTGCTGCTTTTTCAAACGAAAAGCAAGGCAAACAATGGATTTCTTTTGAAGAGGTGGCGACAATTCGTCCTGATGGAGCACATAACATAGTATATGCCACTGTTCTTCCATTGGATTATAATCAAGATGAACGAGAAATGAAAAATTGGTGTGGTCCTATGTTAAATACCGATGATAAAAGAATGTTTTGGCAAATTGATAGTGAATGGTCTAATCGTGGAAATAATCGATTAATGCAATATCCCCATGAATCAAAACGGGTATTATCACTATATGAAAAAGATATGCATAGTTCTCTTTCTAAAGATGAATATGCATGGTTGGTTGAACATGGATATGTTCAATTGATGAAAAAAGCAAATGGACAAATTCGAGCAATATGGCAAATTGTGATTTTAAAAAATAATGAAATGAAAGAGCAATTACTTGAAGTGGGAAAACAGATTAAAGAAAAATATCAAATAGAGTTGGATAAAATTAAAAAAACTTATATAGAAGAGGTGTTAAAAACGATTCCTTTTCATTTAAAAAAAGTAAAGGAATATGAAATGCAATTCATTTTTAATGCGGATGGTTTGTTTTTATATTATTGCCTCCAAACATTATTAAAGAATCATAAATTGAAACTTCCAAAGGGAAATCAAAAAAAGGCAATGATGACCATCATTGCACCTATTTAAAAAAAGAAACAACTTACAATTTTAGTTTAAATTGTAGGTTGTTTTTATGCTTTTTTATTTTCACTGACATGTTTTTAAAAATATGTTATAATAAATTGTATGGGAGATGGCAATATGGAAGAAAAGAAACTCAATCGGTTGGTTGTTTTATGGTTATCAATTATTGCAATTATTTGTATTATAACGAGTGTCATTTTAGAAATTTTTGCTGCACAAAAAGATTATTTTGGCTTGTTAGATGGGTTAGCTATTGGATTTTTAGTCATTGCTTTTGTTTGTGCAATTTCTATGATCGTGTATCAGCAACATTGGAGAAAAAGTAAAATACAAGCACGCATTGATGTAGCTTTACAAAATCCGACTTCCTTTTTTGATGCCATTATTAAAGATTATAAAGAACACAATTTATGTTTAGATGTTGAAAGTGATGAAAAAATTACCATTACTCCTATTATTGATTATCAACAACAAGTAGCGATTTATTATCATACCTTACTTGGAGATAAAAAACATCTCTTATTATTAGATGTTTATTTTTACCAACAAGAATGTGTTATTATGTTTGATGAAGGAAAAGTTTATGAAGAAACGATAGCATATGATAAAGATAACGATACAAAAGATTTTTATTATCAAATCTCTATTAAAATTAATGATTATTTAAAACAATATCTTATTGATCAAGCAAATTCGAAATCGTAACAAATTCGAATTTCTTTTTTTGTAAAGAGGGAATAATCACATCTAAAGAAGAAAGTGTATTGGTATACGTTTTACTCCCGTCATGAAAAAGCATAATATCGCCATTTGCTGGGGATTTCAACATATTTTTAATAATGGTAGAATCAGGTGTTTTATCCCAATCTTTTGAATCTTTATTCCATAAAATAATATCCATATCCAATTCTTTACAAACTTTTTTTAAAGTATCCGTGACAATGCCATAAGGAGGACGAACTAATTTTGGAGTTACGCCAACAGCTTCTTTGATTAATTCATTGTTTTTTACAATTGATTCGCGAATTTCTTGTTCAGTTAATTTGTGAATATTGTCATGTTTAAAGAAATGATTGCCGATTTCATGCCCAGCTTCAACAACTTTTTTTAACATTTCTTTTTGATATTCTACTTCTTCACCTAAAACAAAAAAGGTGGCTTTGATTCCATATTTTTTCAATAAATCTAAAACTTTTGGTGTTTGGATTTGATCAGGTCCGTCATCAAAGGTTAAACAAATATAAGGTTGTAATGTTTTATAATGGGTATAAACATTTGCATAGACTACACCATTAATTGTGGAGTCATTAGTATGACAACTACATAAAAGAAAAAAAGAAAAGAGCAGTAAAATGAATTTTTTCATAAGTTTTCCCCTTTCTATACCATCTATCTATAATCATCATATGAAAAGATTTTTCTTATCAAAACTCTTTTTTTTATAAAAATCATTTTATATAATAAAACAAAGGAATGATAAAGATGAAACATTATACTTATAAAACAACAGGAACTTGTTCTAAAGAAATTACTTTTGATATCGATAATGGAAAAGTTTATAACGTTCATTTTTTAGGTGGATGTTCTGGAAACACACAAGGAGTTGCTAAGTTAGTGGAAGGAATGCCCATAGAAGAGGTCATTACTAGACTTAACGAAATCAAATGTGGATTTAAAAATACTTCTTGTCCGGATCAATTAGCAAAAGCATTAAAAAAATTATAAAAAATGGTTTAATCTTGTTTTTGATGGAGAAACTAGAATTAGGTGATAAAAATGAAATCTAAAAAAGATCAAGAACTCTATCAAAAAAGACAATTGGAAATTGCAAAATCATTATATGAACTTGGTGTAGATGATAATATTATTCAAGCCATTACCAAAATTGAAATGGATCAAGTCTTGCGCTTTCGCAATGAAAAGCAATCTCAGCAAAACAAACAAAACATTGACGAAAGACCTTAAATTGTATTATAATATCAGCACATAAAAAACTCTTATTCAGAACCACTAGATGGAAGGAATCGATGACGTGGTAGCAACCCTTGAAAAAGTAGGTGCTTTATCCTCAGCGAAGGAAACTTCGAACGATAAGAGAAAGGCTGATCAAAAATGAAATTAGCTTTCCTCTTAAGGAGAGCTTTTTTTATGGATAAAAGGGAGAGAAGTAAAATGAATTTAAGAAAAGTATTTACATCAGAGTCTGTTTCAGAAGGCCATCCAGATAAATTATGTGATCAAATTTCAGATGCCATATTAGATGCTTGTTTAAAACAAGATCCTTATAGTCGCGTGGCCTGTGAATGTTACGTGACGACGAATCATTTAATTATTGGAGGAGAAATTACAACCAAAGCAAAAATTGATTATCGTGCAATTGCAAGACAAGTAATGACTGATATTGGATATACCAATAAAAAATATGGTTTAGATGCTAAAAGTTGCAAAATCGATGTTTATGTAAAACAACAATCCCCAGATATTGCTCGTGGAGTGGATGCATTAGGAGCAGGTGATCAAGGCATCATGTTTGGATATGCAACAGATGAAACAAAAGGTTATATGCCTTTACCGATTGTAATGGCACATAAATTAGTTCGTGTAGCGAGTCAACTTAGAAAAAATGGAGAATTTAAATGGGCAAGACCGGATATGAAATCACAAGTGAGTGTGGATTATACGGACCCTAAACATCCAAAATTACTCACGGTTTTAATGTCAATTCAACATGATCCTGATTATAAAAAAAGAGAATTTAAAAAATTTATTAAAGAAAAGATTATGATAGAAGTAGCTAAATCTTTTCATATGAATACCGATTTTAAAGTAGAAATTAATCCGACAGGAAAATTTGTTATTGGTGGTCCTAAAGGAGATGTTGGTCTAACTGGAAGAAAAATTATCGTGGATACTTATGGCGGCAGTGCTCGTCATGGTGGAGGGGCCTTTAGTGGCAAGGATTGTACTAAAGTAGATCGAAGTGGCGCTTATATGGCACGATACATTGCTAAAAATGTGGTTGCTGCAGGACTTGCTTCTCGTTGTGAAGTACAACTTGCCTATATTATTGGGAAAGCAGACCCGGTTTCAGTTATGATTGATACCTATCAAACGAATCGCATTCCGGAAGAAAAAATATTACAGGCGATTTTAGAAACCTTTCCATTGAAACCGCAAGAAATTATTGAAATTTTAGATTTAAGAAAACCACAATTTCAACAATTAGCTAGCTATGGTCATATTGGTAGACATGACATTTCTGTTCGTTGGGAAGATTTAGATCAAGTTGAAAAGTTAAAAAAATATTTATAAAGAAAGGAAAAAAGAAAATGAGAATTGCTTTAATTGGTGCTGGAGCAATTGGTGGCTCGATTGCTGCTTGTATAGCAAAACAAGGATATGATTTAACAGTTGTTGCAAAATATGAAGAATATGCCTCTTTAATTGAAAATCAAGGCATTGAAATTACAGGAGTAAAAGGAAATTTTGTTCAAAAAATCAAAGCAGTGGCAAAAGTTTCACAATTGACAGGAAAATTTGATATCGTGTTTGTGGCTACAAAAGCTTATGATGTCAAAGAAAACTTACTTTCTTTACTTCCTTATTTAAAAGAAAATACAAGTGTTGTTTCCTTACAAAATGGAATATGTACCGATTTATATCAAGAAGTAGTGGGCCAAGATAGAACCGTTGGTTGTGTTGTTGGTTATGGTGCAACCATGCATCAAAAAGGTAAAATTGAAATCACAAGTACTGGTAATTTTGTCATTGGTTCTATTGCAAAAACCTTTAAAGGGGATTTAAAAGAAGTACAAACTTGCTTGAATACAACTTTTGAAACTATCATTTCAGACGATATTTATTCCAATTTATATTCAAAACTAATTATTAATTCTTGCATTACCTCCTTAGGTGCTTTGACAGGACTCAATTTAGGCGAAATGATGAAAATCAAAAAAATTAGAGTCATCTTTTTAAAGATTATTGATGAAGCCATTGCTGTAGCCAATGCCAATCATATTCAAGTTCCTCCATATGGTGGAAAATTAGATTACTACAAGTTATACCAAAGAAAATCAAAATTTGGAAACTTTATTAATCATCTTATCATTCAAATTGTTGGCAAAAAATATCGGCATTTAAAATCTTCATCTCTTCAATCTTTACAAAGAGGACAAAAAACAGAAATTGATTATTTTAATGGTTATATTGTGTCATTAGGAAAACAAGTTCAAGTACCAACACCAATTAATGAAAAATTAGTACAAATGATTAAAGAAATTGAATTACATCAAAGAAAAATTACTTTAGATAACATCAATGACATTCAATAAAAAAAGATGATACAAAGCCTTTTAAAATGTGCTATACTTAAAGTAGTATAGAAAGGAGATTTTGTTATGAAATATGTTGTTGTAAAAAATGGAGTCCGCTTATCCAAAAAAGTTGAGGATATCGTCATTGCCAAATTATCTAGACTTGAAAAAATGCTTTATAAAAGCGATGAATTGGAATGTAGAGTGGTCGTTAAAAGCCATGGTTCCAAAGAAAAGGTGGAAATTACGATTCCAACAAAATTCCTTGTTCTACGTAGTGAAGTAGAAGCAGATGATGTTTTAGATGCAATCGATATTGCAAAAGAAAAATTAGAATCACAAATTCGTAAAGTAAAAACAAAATTAGATCGCACCAATTCTAAAACAAATTTAGGAAAAGCTTTTGTACTCAATGAAATTTTATCCGAAGATGAAAAAGAAGAAGATGTATTTGTTCGTACAAAAACGATTCGTCCAACGCCTATGACCCTAGATGATGCGATTATGTCAATGGATGCTTTAGGACATAGTTTCTTTATTTATTTGGATCAAGAAGATCAATCTGTTTCCGTTGTTTATAAAAGAAATGATGGCGGATATGGTGTTATTGAAATCGAAGATTAGTTTTATACATCAAAGAGCAGTTTGGGTTTTCAAATTGCTCTTTTTAAATCTTGATACTCTTTGTTTTTTATCCTAATTTTGCTAAAATAAAAATAATGAGGTGATATCATTGATTGAAATTATGATTCGAGAAAACGAACAAAATAAACGATTAGATCATTTTGTCCGTCAATATTTAAATCAAGCCTCTTTATCTTATATTTATAAATTATTTCGAAAAAAAGAAATCAAGATTAATAAAAAACCTGCTAAACCCGATTATATTACTCAACTTGGCGATGTGTTAACCATTTATATTTCAGAAAATTTGCATCAAAATAAAACAATTGAAACTTCTATAAAACAAAGTTTTCAAATTATTTATGAAGATAAAAATATTTTAATTGTCAATAAACCTATCCATTTATTAGTTCATGATGGGAATCAAAAAAATGAAGATACGCTAACCAAACAAGTATTACATTATTTAATCGAAAAAAAAGAATATGTTCCTGAAAAAGAAACTACTTTTATCCCATCATTAGCGCATCGAATCGATCGAAATACGAGTGGTCTAGTCTTATTTGGGAAAAATGCGTTGGCTTTACAATGCCTTTTTGAAGCGTTTAAAGAACATGATTGTTTACAAAAAAAATATTTAGCATTAGTAGCAGGAAAAGTAAAACAAAAGGGAGAAATTGAACTTCCTTTAAAAAAAGATGAAAAAGAAAAAAAGGTTTATGTTTCAAAAGATGGATTATATGCCAAAACAATTTATCAACCGATTCGCCAATTTGAAGATTGTACTTTGCTAGAAGTGACGATTTTAACGGGAAGAACCCATCAAATTCGTGTACATTTACAATCCATTGGGCATCCATTAATTGGAGATCAAAAATATGGAAATGCCTATGCGGATGCATTGGCTAAAAAATATCACATGAAAGATTATTTATTACATGCTAAACAAATCACTTTTCTTGGCTTAAAAAATAATCTTTCTTATCTCAATCATCAAAGTTTTACTGCTCCATTATATCCGTGGCAAATTACTTTAATTCAAAACTTATCCAAAGGGGGAAAAGAAAATGACGAGTTATGAAAAATATCAAAAATGGTTAAATAGTCATGCAGTGGATGAAAGTTTAAAACAAGAATTAAAAGAGATGACACAAGAACAAATTCATGAAGCTTTTTACAAAGATTTAGAATTTGGTACGGGTGGAATGAGAGGAATTATGGGACCTGGCACCAATAATATGAATGCCATTGTGGTTCAAAAAGCAACATATGGTTTTGGAAAATATTTATTAGAAAAAGATGCTTTGGCTTGTCAAAAAGGGGTTGTGATTGCCCATGATAATCGCAAAAATAGTGACATTTTTACGATGCAAGCTGCAAAAGTTTTGGCTGCTTTAGGAATTAAAACTTATATTTTTGACACCTTACGACCAACGCCTGAATTATCTTTTGCGGTTCGTTATTTTAAAGCAGCAGGAGGCATTATGATTACGGCCTCCCATAATCCTAAAGAATATAATGGGTATAAAATTTATAATGAAGATGGCTGTCAACTCATTTTAGAACAATCGAATCAAGTTCTTGAAAAAATTAATGCTATTAAAGATGAATTAAATATACCAAGTGTGGCTCAAAGTCCATTGATTACCATCCTTTCAAAAGATGTTGATGAAGCGTATTATCAAATGGTTTTAAATACGCAGATAAGAAAAGAAATAGATCATTCTTCTTTAAAAATTGTTTATTCGCCTCAACATGGAACAGGTTTTGTTCCCGTAATGGAAGTGTTAAAAAGAGCAAAATATCAAGTTTATGAGGTCAAAGAACAATCTTATCCAAGTCCTACGTTTGAAAATACTTTATCACCTAATCCTGAAGAAAAAGAAGCTTATACCTTGGCTATTGAATTGGCTAAACAAAAACAAGCCGATATTGTTTTAACAACGGATCCGGATTGTGATCGCGTTGGAATGGTTGTTTTTGATGACAAGAAGCAACCTGTATATTTTACCGGAAATCAAACGGGTTCGCTTTTAATGGATTATCTTTTAAAATCTAAAAAAGAAAAGAATCTTTTAGTTCAACCAAGTATTGTTTATAATACCATAGTTACTTCGCCATTAGGTGCTAAAGTCGCTCACGCTTATGGTGTTTTGTGTGAACAAACCTTAACAGGATTTAAATATATTGGAGATAAAATTGCGCAAGCTTTAAAAAATAATGGTCCAGTTTTTCAAATGGGATATGAAGAATCTTATGGATATTTATTCAATAAAGAAGTTAGAGATAAAGACGGGGTTCAATCCGTATTATTGATTTGCGAAATGGCCGCTTATTATAAAAATATTGGCAAAAATTTAATAGAAGTTTTTGATGCCTTACAACAAAAACTAGGCTATCATGTGGAATCACAATATTCTTATAAAGTAAGTGGTAGCGAAGGAGTCAAAGAAATTCAACAATTAATGGAAAACTTAAGAAAAGCAAATTATGCTATAATAGCGAATGAAAAAGTGGTCACGGTTGAAGATTATTCATCTTTAACTGCCAAAACAAATGATCAGGTTTATCCATTGCATTATGAACAATCCAATGTTTTAAGATATCTTTTTGATGATGGATCCTTTATTGCTATTCGTCCATCCGGCACTGAGCCAAAATGTAAATTTTATTTTGCATTTTGTGGAAAAACACAAAAAGAAGCACAAGAAAGACACGATAAAATGAAAGAATTTATTTTATCTGAGATTAAAAATGGCTTATGAATATCAGGTAACGAATAAACGTTATCATACTTTGGATTATTATTTAAAAACGAAATATGGTAAAAAAGTATTTAAAATTCCTTTAAATGCTTCTTTTAGTTGTCCTAATCGTGATGGCACAAAAGGCATAGGAGGATGTACTTTTTGTTCCAATAAAGGATCAGGAGATTTTGCTGGAAATCCCCTTCATTCTTTAAATCAACAATATGATGAAATGATAAAAGTGATGGAAAGAAAATGGCCTGATGCCTATTATATTGTTTATTTTCAAGCCTATACAAACACCTATGGTTCTTTAAAAAAATTAAAAGAAACCTATGAACCCTTTATAGGAAAGGAAAAAGTAATTGGCATGTCGATTGCTACCCGTCCTGATTGTATTGATGAAGAAATTGTTGCTTATCTTAGTGAATTAAAAACCCATTTTAAAGAATTTTGGATTGAACTTGGTTTACAAACTTCTTTTGATAAAACGGCTAATCTCATTCATCGATGTTATTCTTATTCTTGTTTTGAAAAAGCCGTTCACTTATTAGACCAGGCAAAAATACAAATTGTAGTGCATATTATTGATGGTTTGCCGCATGAAACTAAAAAAATGATGATTCAAACGATAAAAAAATTAAACAAATTACCTTTGTTTGGTATCAAAATTCACATGCTCAATATCATTAAAGGGACAAAAATTGCTCAGGACTATCAAAAACAAAAATTAAATTTATTAACAGAAGAAGAATTTGTAGATATTGTGGTCGATCAATTACAATATTTAAAAGGATCCATCATTGTACATCGCATAGGTGGAGATAGTGATGCGCAACAATTAATTGCTCCGCAATGGGTTTTAAAAAAATTAAGTGTTGTAGATAAAATTGATCAAAAAATGGAAGAAGAAGGGGTTTTTCAAGGAGATTTATTTGTTTAAATCTCTTTTTTTACACCAATTATTGAAAATCTTTTCCAGCCACAATCATTTCGGCATTTTTGTAACAAGCATAATATGAAGGCTTGTTTGTAAAAGATTTCGCTTGACTAGGGGATAAAGGACATTTTTTTTCTAAAAGCAGGGTAGACAATATTTTTAGATTTTGAACCATTTCACTATTCAAGGGATTATAACCTAATTTTCCTGTTTTTTCTTGTCCTAAATGACCTCCAAAATAAGTCCAATTTTCAAATGGAAAATCATAACGTGTCTTTAAATATTGAATAAAATTATCAATCGATTGGGCATATAAAGATAAAGGAAGAGCTTCTTTTACTTGCATCCAAACGCCACAACCGGATCCAAATTGATCTCCTGTAAATAAAAAATGATTTTTTTCGTCAATAAAAGTAACACTACCTTTGGTATGACCAGGCGTTTGAATGGCTTTAACAATGTAATTTCCTAAATCAAAAATCATTTCATGATGTAAAGGTTTTAAATTGGAAAGGTAAGGAAGATTTTCTTTTTGTTGCTCAATACAAGGAAAATCTTCAAAATCAATGTAAACTTCTTTAAATTCTTTTAAATGACCACAATGATCAAAATGACCATGTGTTAAAACAACAACGAGCTCTTTTGTAGTAATCTTTTGAATGATGGACAAAAGAGATGTCGATGTGTTCATTCCAAGGTCAATGACCATCGCTTTTTGATCACCTATAATAAGATAAGTTGTACAATCAAAAGGATCGTTAATACTATAGACATTGGAATTGATGGCCTGAATTTGATAGTTATTCAAAATAATACACCTCTTTTATTTTATTATATATCACTTTTGAACTGAAAAAAAAGAAAAAATACAGTATTCTTTTGTTACAATGTGTAAATCTTTTAATATGTGTTCATAAAGACATAAAAGTTTTACACTTCAATGTATAAACTTTTAAATAAAATTTATTTTGCAGTTTATTGCTATAATTATAAAAAGTAGAATTTTATTTTATTGATGATAATTGAATAGAATGATTAAAAAAAATAGAAGAACTAGTTCTTTGACTAAATTTCCCCTATTTTTAATCACTTTTTGCTATATGCCCACATCTTTTTTCTACTACTTCCAATTCCGTTCTTTTTTATATGCTTCTTGAACAATTTCTTCTAAAACATCTTTTTGTTCAATCATTTGTTTAACTAGATGAAATTGAGTTCTACAACGAACAAGGTTGTGATTGTCATATTTCGTTTTAAAGTAGTGATCACCATCTAAATAATCGGTTAAAAAGCGCATTCCGCATTCAAAAGTCATTAAAATAGCACTATCCACTAAATGATTGACTTCACATTCTGTAATGCTACTTGCAACGGAAGATAAATAGCCTTCACTAAATGCTTTGAATAAGTCGACAGAAAAGCGAACTTTTTCAAGATTTTTTTCATCCTCGTCTGCTCGATTACAGCCCGAACGTATCGCATCTCCAAAATCATATAAAATGGTTCCAGGCATGACCGTATCTAAATCCACTAAACATAATCCTTCTTTCGTTTCACAATCAAACATAATATTATTTAATTTGGTATCATTATGTGTAACCTTTATCGGAATTAATTTTTGTTCGATTAAAGAAGTAATGACTGGAGTAAAATCTTTTAGATGTAAAACAAATTGTATTTCTTCTTCACAATCTTTAGCGCGATCACAAGGATTTTCTTTTAAAACTTTTAAAAAGGTTTGGAAACGATAAGGTGTGTTGTGAAAATTAGGAATCGTTTCGTGTAATTGGGAAGCATCAAAATCGGATAACATATTTTGGAAGGTTCCAATAGTTTTTCCAGCATTATAGAATAATTTTAGATCATTTGTTTTTTGATAAGTTTTGGCATTTTCAATAAAATTATAAACTCTAAAGAAATGATTTTTACTTGAAATCATATAAGAATGGTGATCAAGGGTATGAATCACTCTTAATGATAGATTTTCATAATTTTTGGCACCAGAAAGACGAACTTTTTCACTTAAAAAAGTAGTAATTTTTTCAATGTTTTCCATGAGTTGAATAGGATTTTTAAATACATGCGTATTAATTTCTTGTAATAAATAGCGTTTTACCGAACTTCCATGATCAAAATAAAGGGTATAAGTACTATTGATATGACCAATTTTAATTTGTTTTATATTGACATAAGAAGATGCATCAAAACCATAATTTGCAAAAACTTCTTGTAGATTTTTTTTTAATATCATTGCAGTTACCTCCGATTAGGTGGAAATCTAATTTCCGTACAATTTATAATATGTGAAATATTTAAAAAATGCAATTAACTTTTTAAATCAAATAATTTTTTTGTATAATTCATCAGTTCTTGTTGCCCCATCCAAGCTTTTTTAGAAAGTTTTTGTTTTTTTGGATATCCAGAAATGTGAAAAATTCCTCTGGGTCCAATCAATTCTCCACTTTGTAAAGAAGGGTCCGTAGCAGCAATTAGAGTGGATAAAGCTCCTTTTTGTGCAGAATGCATAAATAATTGTAAAAAAGCATTTCCGCATCGAGCAAAAGCTTTAGATACACCTCCGCGTTGAGGGTCTAATAGATTGGTAGAACAAATTCCTGGATGAGCAGCTACGATTTTTAAAGGACATTGCAAAGATAAATAAGTAAAATATTTAGACAAAGCTAATTTTGAATTGGCGTAAACGCGAATGTGTCGATATTTTTTGATACTAAAAAAGTCTTCATAATCGATTTTTCCCCAACGATGAGCAATAGAAGTGGTAAACACAATTCTTTCTTTAATATATGGCAAAATACGTTCATTGAGCAAATAAGTACCTAAATAATTTGTTGCCATCACAGTTTCAAATTGCTCTTTTGTCCATGCTTTTTTTAAATGATAGACTCCGGCATTATGAATCAATATATCAATTTGATGATATTCTTTAATGATATGAGACACAAAATTTTGGATACTTTCATTGGAAGCTAAATTTAATTGCAGTAAATGGATGGTTGCATGTGGAAATTGTTGTAGTAATTCATTTTTTGCTTTTTTTGCTTTGTTTAAATCACGACATGCCATAATGACAGTGGCATTTTTATAAGCTAAATAGCCGGCTACATAAAATCCAATTCCTGAATTACAGCCGGTTACAATAATTTTTTTATTGGTTAAATCATCTACATGGGTATCCACCCATTGCAGATATTTTAATTTTATACTCATTTTTTTCACTCCGCCTCTTATTATAAAGAAAAAAATGATGAATTTCATCATTTTTTTAATCTTTATAATTGCTATCAATGGTGTTGTTATGAGCAACATCAATTCCTAAAGGATTTAAAACATCTAACAGCTCATATAAAGCATAGCCATCCATTTCTACTTTTTCATAATCATCAACAAAGCAAACCGCACCTTGTTTAATTAATTTTTGCATTTGTTTTTGAATTCTTTTTCTTTCTTTTTCGCTTTGTTGAGATAAAAAGAAATCATAAGATGTTTGAAAAGCTAATTCATAGCGATAAGAACCACAATGAGGACAGTCCACTTCTTCTAATAATAAACTTAATGTTTTTGTAGGCGCTTCATGCCCACAAACAAGACACTTTTTCATCATTATTTTTTTAATAAAGAAGCGGCAGCTTCGTCTACATAAATGGTTGCATCAGGATGGTTTTTTAAAACACTTGCAGGAAGAGAGGTTGTGACATCTCCTTCTACTAATGCTTGTATTGCTTTAGCCTTATTTTGCCCTGTAGCAATTAAAACAATTTTTTTGGCTTTTAAAATAGAAGCAAGGCCCATACTTACGGCATGCGTTGGGACTTCATCCATACTGTTGAAGAAACGTGCATTATCTTTACGAGTAGATTCTTTTAATTCCACAACATGTGTATAAGAATGAAGAGGAGTTCCAGGTTCATTAAAAGCGATATGACCATTAGAGCCAATGCCTAAAATTTGCAAATCAATGCCTCCTGCTTTTTCAATCATGACATCATAAGATGCGGCTTCATCCGTATTTAATCCAGATGGAACATGCGTGTTCTTCTTATCAATATCGATATGATCAAATAAATTGTGATTCATAAAATAACGATAAGATTGAGGATGATCACCGGATAATCCTACATATTCATCTAAGTTAAATGTGGTGACTTTTTTAAAAGATACTTGGTGGTCTTTGCAAGCTTGAACGAGACGTTGATAAACACCAAGAGGACTAGATCCTGTTGCTAAACCCAAAACACAATTTGGTTTGTTTTGAATCGTATGAATAAAAAGATTCGCAATTTCTTCGTCTATTTGTTTTGAACTCATGACTTTAATTTCCATAATTTTACCTTCTTTCCGTATTTATTATATACCCTTTTTTATATTTTTGTTGCTTGATATTGTTGAATTTGTAAAATTGTTAAAAGATGTTGGGTTTGTTTTACAAAAGAATCATACGATTTCCCTTTTAAGTCATGCAAAGCGGATTGTAAAAAGGCTTGTATTTTTTTTATTGCATCTTCTAATGTATTAGATTGAACGACTTGTTGTAAACGTAAAACAAAGTTTTGTTGGTCAATCCAATCTTTATTCTTTTCAAAATAAGGGAATTTATCTAATAGTTCTTGTTGGTATGCTTTTAAAATCAAAGATAAACTTCCATGAGGAGTAACGGCCACATGACGATTAGGACCTAATTTTAAAACTTCTTGAACACTTTTAGAATTTAAAATATTAGGTAAAGAAAAGATAGCATACCCTTGCGCTTGATTTTGGATACAAGCTTCAATTTGATAAGCATTCATAATACTAGGAACTCCTTCATAATTTGGAGAAATTCCAGTATAACTAAAGGCTTTATTTTCATTGAAAGTGACTAAGTTTTTGGTGGCGATTTCAATTTCACTGGTACCAAAATAATAGGCCATTGGTAATGTGATATCAATCCAACCATTTTTAACCCATTTTACCCAATCTTGCATTTTGTTTTTAATGGCATATTCGGTTTCTGGAACGACGGCCATCGAGATTTTACAATTGGAAGAAAAAGAACGAACAAGAGAAACAACTTCTTGTACAAGTAAGGTAATCTTATCACACCGATAGGTTATCCATTGTTGCATTATTTTTTCTTGTTTTATAAGTTCTCTAACATCTTCTTGAGGGGAATAACCATACATTTTTTTGAATTCATTCATGGCATATTCACTATAACCATTACTTGTTTGAATATCTAAATTTCCATTAGGATAACGAACATAATCAATATGGAAGCCATCGAAAGCATAATTTGTTAATAATTCTTTATAAATGGACAATACATAAGCGTGGACCTTTGGATTGGCAGGATCTAAAAAGATAAATCCATTTTCAACAATTTCACTATTGCCATCTCCAGGGCCTTGCATGGTTGAACCATCATAATTGACCATTCTAAAGTCTTGTGGATAGTTTTTATCAAAGCGAATGTGTTCGCCCACAAAAAAGTTTTCTACCCAAGCATGAACTTCTATATTTCTTTGATGGGCTTCACTGATTAAAGCTTTTAAATAATCTTTTCCATATTTTCCATAATGACCATCTTTTACTTCTTCAACTGTATCGGTAATGGATGAAATTCCAGCAACATTACCATTAAAAAAAGTTTCAACATATAAAGTATTGAAATGACAATTTTGCATAATATCTAAAGTTTGTATTAATTCTTGCAGTGATTTTTCGTGAGGTCGATGCCAAACACCTCTAGATTCAATACTTGAACTTTCTGTTGTTAAACAATAAATGGTTGTAATTAAATTTAAAATTTCCTCTTTAAGAGATAAAAAAGCTTTCATTGAAAAGTTCAAATCATTATCTTTTTCTTGCATGCTTAAAAGTTTTTCATATTTGTTATGAATTTCTTTTAAATGATTTTGAACCGTTTTTTCATCAAATAATAAAATAGAATCCAAGGCATGTGAAACACGTCTTTCGATTTCTTTGATTTTGATATTTAAAGAATATAAAGTAGAAGAAACAGGGTCCACATAAACGGTAAGGATTCGTTGATTGGCATCATAAGCGACACGACTTCCTAGTTCAATATTTTTTAAAATAAAATCATGCCCTTTGGAGTTGCCACTAATGACATAACCATTTTGAGGAATTTTTACGCGATCGCTAAGTTCGATAACAATTCCTTGTTGATTCACTGCAGCTTCAAATCCCCATGGATTCGTTCCTGTTTTGTCCTCTTTGGTTTTATAACAATAATCATAGGTATAAATGTTTAATTGATCTTGACCACGGAAAGCGGGAGCAAAACTTGCCGTGGGATTTGTTTTTTCTGTAGGATTAATAAAATTAATGGGATATGTAATTTCTTTTTTGTATTGCATAATCTATCTCCTATTTTCTTTCAACTACATGGTATACCAAATAAAATAGAATGGCAATAAACTTTCATTATATTTTTTAAAAAAATATAAAAAAAAGAAAAGAAGTGTTATAATAAAGAATACAAGTAAAGGAGCGATGAAAATGCTTAGTAAAGAAAAAGCAAAAAAGATTTTAGAAATCACTTTAGCAACTGGAGCTGATTTTGGTGAATTATTTTTTGAAGATACTAAAAATACAAGTATGCATTTAGAAAATGGATTAGTTTCTAAAGTGAATAGCGGAAATGAATTTGGATGTGGCATTCGCATTTTAAAAAAAGACAAATGTGTTTATGGATATACCAATGACTGTTCAATGGCTAGTTTAATCCAATTAGCAAATACTTTAAAAGATAGTTTTGAAGGTCAAAAAGAATATGAAGTTCAACCTTTAAAACATGTAAAAAGTGATAAAAAACATCAACCTAAAATCCCCTATGATCAAGTTCCTTTAAAAGAACAATTAGATCTTTTAAAAAAGGGATATCAAGCGGCTAAAGATTATAATCCTAAAATTGCCAAAGTGGATGTTCATTTTTCAACGACAGATCAAAAAGTGACTATTTTTAATACCGATGGAAAAATTGTGACAGATACTCGTTGTCGTGGTCGTTTATATTTAACGGCGATTGCTAAAGATAAAGATCAAATGCAAGCGCAAGGTGTTGGCCCAGGAGCACAAAAAGGATTTGAATTTTTCAAGGATGAAATTGATATTGAACAACTTGCAAAAGATGCGGCTAAATCTGCTATAGTGATGCTAGAAGCAGAAGAATGTCCAGCAAAAGTAATGCCAGTTATCATTGATAATGGTTTTGGTGGAGTTATTTTCCATGAAGCTTGCGGTCATCCTTTAGAAGCTTCCGCTGTATCTAGAAATCTTTCCATCTTTACTGGAAAATTAGGTACAAAAATTGCTAGTGATATTGTTACGGCTATTGATGATGGAACTATTGATGGCGGTTGGGGATCAGGCAATTTTGATGATGAAGGAAACAAAACTTCTAGAAATGTTTTAATTAAAGATGGTATTTTACAAAATTACTTAATTGATAATTTTAATGGACGTGTAATGAATAAAAAAGGAAATGGTGCATGTAGAAGAGAATCTTATAAATATGAACCAACTTCTAGAATGTCGAATACTTTTATTGATAATGGAAAATCGACCTTTGAAGAAATTATTGCCAATACTAAATATGGATTATATGCGAAACAATTAGGTGGAGGTAGTGTGAATCCAGCCACAGGCGATTTTAATTTTGCAGTCAGTGAAGGATATATTGTCAAAGATGGTAAAATTGCTTATCCCGTTAAAGGAGCAACTTTAATTGGCAATGGTGCAAATGTATTATTAAAAATTGATATGGTTGCCAATAACTTAAAACGAGCTCAAGGAATTTGTGGTGCTTCTAGTGGTAGTATTCCAGCGGATGTCGGCCAACCAACCATTCGGGTTTCTAGTATGACCGTTGGCGGAAGAGGAGGAAATTAAAATGAACGTAAAGAAAATTTTTGCCTTGGCTAAAGAAAAAGGAATTGATGAATTAGAACTCTATATTTCTAAAAATAAAAAATTATCCATTTCAATTTTTCATAAAAAAGTAGAAAGTTACAATGTGGCTGAAAATGAAGTTCTTTCAGCGCGCGGAATTTATCAAGGAAAAATGGGTTGTGCTTATACTGAACGATTAGATCAACAAACGGCCGAATTTATTGTAAATTCGATTATCAATAACGCGCAAATCATTGAAGAAAATAAAGAAGTTTCTCTTTTCAAAGGAAGCTTAAAATATAAGAAAATGAAGACTTACAATGATTCATTTACTAAAGAATCAGTAAAAGAAAAAATTGCTCGTTTATTAAAAGCAGAAGAAGTGGCTTTAAATTATGATCCAAGAATCGTAGAAGTAGCAGGATTATCCTATGAAGAAGAGGAAAATAAAATTTCTATTATTAATTCACAAGGACTAAATTTATCACAAAAAACGGTCGATGCTATGTGTTATTGTGAAACACTTGCAAAAGAAAATGACGATTCAAAAACAGGATTTAAATATCAAATTATTGCTAATTATGATGAATTTGATCCAGAAAAAGTTGCCATTGAATCTGCAAAAGAAGCCATTAGTCAATTACTTGCTGAACCAGTAAAATCTAAAAAATATAAAATTTTATTAGATGCAAGCGTCATGGCTAGTATGATTTCTTCATTAAAACGTTCTTTATTTGGTGAAAATATCAATAAAAATAAATCCAAGTTAGTTGATAAACTAAATCAAAAGATTGCAAGTAGTAAAGTGACCCTTATTGAAGAACCTCATTCTAAAAAATATCCATTTTATTATCGCAGTTTTGATGATGAAGGAGTGGCAACTTCAACTAAAAAAATCATCGATAAGGGAGTTTTAAAAAGTTATCTTTATAATCTTGAATCTGCAAAAGAAGCCAATGTTGAAACAACAGGAAATGGTTATAAAAATAGTCCTTTAGGTGTTGTGGCAACAAATACAGCTTTGCTTGTTTTAAAAGCAGGAAAAAAGACCAAAGAAGAATTAATGCAAAAAATGAAATCAGGACTTTATATTACTGGTATTCAAGGCATTCATGCAGGAATGGATGGTTTAAGCGGTAATTTTTCTTTACAAGCCAATGGCTATGTCATTGAAGAGGGAAAAATTGTTAAACCAGTTAATTTAATTACAATTGCTGGAAATTTATTTACATTATTTGAAACGATTCAAGATGTTGCTAATGATTCCATGATTACTTATAGTGGCGTTGAATGTCCAAGTGTATTTGTAAAAAGTTTAGTAGTTTCTGGAAAATAAAGGAGAAAGAAAAATGCTTTGGGAAAATTTAACCTCAGAAGAATTTATTGATGCTTTAAAAGTGACAAAAGGAGTGGCTATCATTCCTATAGGATGTTTAGAAAAACACGGATACCATATGCCGTTAGGAACCGATATGTTTATTGCTAAAGAATTAGCTGAAAAAGCAGCAGCAATTGAACCGGCACTTGTTGTTCCTATTCATCCCTATGGGATTATAAGTGAAGCCCAACATCGCGCTGGATGTTTATCTATATCCAGTCAATTGCAATATCAATTATTAGAAGAATTGTGCGATGAATTAGCTAGAAATGGTTATCATAAAATTGTGATTATTAATGGTCATGGAGGAGCAAGAAATTTCTTAAGATATTTTGCCCAATCTCGTCTTGAAAAACCACATGACTATGTTGTTTATGTCATTGATGCTCATTTTAGACATGAAAATCAAACACAAGCATTTTTAAAAGAATACGGTCCAATGGATGGAGGTGGACATGCAGATATGATTGAAACCAGCGAAATCATGCATTTGCATCCAGATACTATTCATATGGAACGATTAGTACAAGAACAAACTTATGAAGACAAACAATTAAATGTTTTAGAAGAAAATGGCGTTTTTACTGGCATTTGGTGGTATGCAAAATATCCTCAACATATTGCTGGAAACCCTTATAATGCAACAGCAAAAAAGGGAGAGGTCATTCATCAAATTCATGTTGAAAATATTGCAAAAGCCATCAAAGTCATTAAGGAAGATAATTTATCTTTAAAACTTCAACAAGAGTTTTATCAAAAAAGAAATCATCCTGAAAAGTAAAATTATGAATGAGGAGTTTATTTTTTTGAAATATTTTATAAAAGATTAAGCTAGAAATTTATTTTATTCAATTTGTTTCTTGGTCGTAAAAAATAGAATTGTTGAAAATTTTTAACAATTCTATTTTTATTATGTGTCTTTTTAGGATACATAATAAAAGCCTGACAACGGCTGACAGGCTTTCAAAATCTTCATGTGGTTTTTACTTGATTATTTCTAACATTGTGGCAATATCCTCGGTTGCCATTGATACTTTTGATTTTTCAATTAAAATATTTCCACCTGTCATTATGTATGACGGCATTATTCTAATACCATTATAATAGATTTCACTATGTCGCAATTTATAAGTGGAAACGGCAGGAACAACATTTTTCTTTATTGCTTTTTTCGTAATCATGTTAAAAGTTTTTTTTGCAACATCACCCATAAGCATAATAACCTTTACATTGGGGAATAAAGAAAGTTCCGTTTCCAAATAAGATAAACTGTTTTCAATATTACTTTTTTCAATGGTATATTCTATCTTTGGAGTTTTTACAGCATTTGTGATATAGATACCCATTTGTAATATGTCTTGTATAGAGTTAACTTCTGCTCCTGCCCCTTGAAAAAGAGGGATAGTTGTTTTCAGATAATCAGCGTTAGAGGCTCCATAAAAATCCTGTAAGGGATCAAAGGGAACAACTTCATTTATCATAATGGCTTTAATCGTAAATGGGTCAATTTCAATGTTGTTCAGATGTATATCGTTTGCTATACCTACTTTCGCTTCGAGTTCTTTTTTGATATTCATATTTATTCTCCTTTATGATGTTCTTTTGCAACTCTATGTTTCATTTCCAGTGTTTGATAAACGGATTTAGGTCGAATAATTGTTACTTTGTCTCCGAATGACGCAAGCTGGATAATATCTCTAACTTTTCGCTATCCGAAAAAAATGATTTGTTAATGACGGAATCATCAAGAAAGTGTATGTCGCCGTTTCTTACAGTTGTAATATAGTTAGGGACGATTGCACTACTCATAGCGTCTACATCACGATAAATTATGCGAACGGAAATTTCAAATTTTTCTACTAATTCAAAAGCAGTAGCATGCCTTTTATCCAATAAGTAATACAAAATTCTAAACAGTCTGTTTTCCTGAAAAATTATCATCCCCATACTTAATTATATCATAATAACCATGACAACGCCACGTAAAGGTTATATATGATTTATTTAAGTAAATAATAGAATTGTGTATACATATCCAAATAGAAAGGTGAACTGTAAAATGTAATAGGGTGAGTTGAGAATGGCAAAGCATATGATTTTAAGGTTTTCTGGGCAATTATAAAAGTTACGAGAAAAGAATGTGGCGAGAGCTGCGGAAAAAAAGCGACGAGTTATATATTTTTAAAAATGGTCAAGTATGATTTGGCAAATCTAGTTTGACCATTTAGAATTTAATTTTCATCCAACATTGATAAATTTTACTATTATAATTCAATAAAAAAAGCCCTAATATTAGGGCTAATATCAATCATTAAAGGTATTTTATTTACATTTAAAAATCTCACCATTGATTTTGTTTAAATCAATATGGTTTTGATTCGAATAAGCACATGCTTTTCCAATGACTTCAGCGATATCACGCAAGGTTGCTTGAATTCGAACCGATGCTTCAACTCGAAAACTACAAGATAAATGCCGACCGCCAACAATCAGGTTATCACAATATTTAGAAATTAAACAACGATAAGGAATTTCATAATACTCACCTGGTTGATATCGATGTAAATCCTCTTCTTTGATTTCGTGATCGTGATGAACATCAACATACCAATCGGCTTTCGCAATCCCATCCTTAAATTTTGCTTGATTGAGATAATCTTGTTCTGTTAAAACATAATCACCAATAATACGGACTGATTCACGAATGCCTAACATATCAGCAATTTTGCTGACAAAGGCGTTTTCAAATCCAGGGATATAGCCTTTTAAAAAGCGACTAAATCTTTGAACCATCATTCTTCCTTCACTAGCATAGTAACTAAATCCATCAGGAGTGTTGACATCTTTACAATTAGGCAATTCTGGACAATTAAAAGACATTACATTGGGTTTGCCTGGTACTGCAAATCCTTGAATATATTTAACATCGGCTGAAGTAATAACTCCATCTTGAATGGCTTTTTCAAAATAAGGATATAAGGCTTTGTCTCTAATAAATTCTAAATGATTCGAATCTTCAACTGCAGGGATACCAAATCCTTGATATTGAATAGAACGTAAAAAATCACATAATTTAAAATAATCAACATTAGCCATTTCAAAACGCAATGAAACAGATTGGTGCATGCCGTTTTCGCCTTGATCATCAATAGGCACACCGGCAGCTTTAGATACTAAAGCTTCTGCTGTTGTATCAACAAATGTTTTGGCTTCAATGGCATATAAATCATTGTGAATATAAGCAATGGCATAGCTAATTTTATTGTTTTCTTTGATGACATCAATAAATGTGGCATCATAATAAATTTGGCCTTTTGATTCTCTAATTTTTTGATCATAAAAAGTAGCAAAATCTTCACCATTAAAAGATAAAGCATAAGGGCCGGCGTTGTATTTAGAATCAGGACTATATTTTAAAAATTCTTCATTTAATTTTTTCGTTAATGTTCCGCATCCAACTTTTGTAGCCATGAAAGGATGAACTAAAGCTCTAGTTTCTGTTCCACCTAAATAAATTCCTTTTTCTAAAATAATTACGGATTGCTGATGATTTAAAGCAGAAAGGGCAACGACAACGCCGCTTGTGCCGCCTCCAATGACTAAAACATCACAAGAATTTAACACTTTTATTTCTTTTTGATTATATAAAATGGTTTTCATCTTTATCACCCTCTTTATTTTATATCAAATGAAAAAAAAAAGATAGAATGATGTATAATAAAAAAAGAAAGGAAGATAAACTTATGGACATGTTAGTCAATTTATATGATTTAAAAGAAACAAAAGAGGAAGAAAAAACTTTTCAAATTCAAAGAATTTTATCACCTAATATTTATTTATTAGAAGAATTTATAAAAAAATATTTTCATCCTGGCTGGGCAAGTGAAGCAAAAGCAGCTTGCTATAAAGCAAACCCGACTTGTTTTATCGCTACTATGGATCAAAAAATTGTCGGCTTTGCTTGTTATGATGCAACAGCAAAAGGTTTTTTTGGACCATTAGGGGTGGCTTTAGAAAAAAGAAATCAAGGGATTGCAAAAGCATTAGTGCTTCGCACGTTAAAGGCCATGAAAGAAGATGGTTATGCTTATGCGATTATTGGAAGTGTTGGTGAAAACGTCATTCCGTTTTATGAAAAAGTTTGCCAAGCTGTTCCAATTGGTGGCGAAAAATCGGTTTATCAACGAATGATTTAAATACCAATAAAAATTGTAAAAATTCCAATAAATACAAGATAAATAGCAAAATAGCGATAATGTTTATTATTAAATTTTTTAAAAATAAAAGTTAAAGAAAGTAAAGTAAAAATAAAAGCAACAATCATGACAATCATCGATAAAATTGCCATTTGAGAATCTTGAAATAAATATTTCGCATCATCTAAAGAAAAAATAAAACTGCCCAAAGCTGCAGGAATAAAGAGCAAAAAAGCAAACTCTTTTGCTTTTTCTTGTTTTAAAGAAGCACATTTTGCCCCACTTAAAGTCATTCCACTTCTTGAAACACCCGGGAAAATTCCTATTAGTTGAGCAAAACCAGTATAAATAGCGGCCTTCAAATCGACTTTTTCTTTATTTCCTTCTTTTAAAAAACTGATGATTAATAAAACAAAGGCGGTAAAAAGAAAACTAAAACCAACAAATAATAAGTTGGAAAATAAGGATTCAATGGAATCTTGAAATAGTATTCCGATAACACCAATGGGAATACTTGCAATAATGACATATAAAAGAAGTAAAAAATCATCTTTTCGGTTTTTATTTTTATAAAATAAATATTGAAAACTACCGCTTGTGATGCGATAAATTAATTTTCTAAAAAAAATAAGTAAGGCTAATAAAGATGCAAAATGCAAAAATATAGTAAAAGTAGCAATAGCGGACTCATTTACTTTTAAAAGATGTTGAGCAACCATTAAATGTCCACTACTTGAAATGGGTAGAATTTCTGATATCCCTTGTAAAAAACCTAGAAATATATATTTTAAGATTTCGATGAATCGTTCCATGAGCATACCCCTTTAATATAATTATAAATATCATTTAAAGGATTATGCCTCATATCAAACCAATGTACATCGAATTGATGTTTTAGCCATGTCATTTGTCGTTTTCTGTATTGTCTTGTTTTTAATTTGATTTGTTCTTTACATTCTTCTAAAGAACATTTCCCTTGTAGATAGTCTTGAATTTGTTGGTAACCAATCGCTTTAGAAGCAGTTGATTGTGTGGGAAGATTTTTAACTTCTTCAATGATTGGTTGCAAAAACATTTCCTCAACACGATTATTAATTCTTTGATTCAATTCTTCTACCGGTAAAGTTAAACCAATAAAAATACAATCATAAAGCAAATGATGCTTTTGTTGATTTAACAAAGAAGATTTTGATTCGCCAGTATTTTCATAGATTTCAATCGCTCGTAAAACTCTTCTTCGATTATTTGGATGTAAGATTTTGGCGCTTTCTGCATCAATTTGAGTTAAATAATCAAATAATTGTTGATTGGTAAAATCTTGATATTTTTTTTGTATTTCTTGATGTTGATTTTCTTTTTGTTCTTTAAATTCATAATCATATAAAGCGGCTTTAATATAAAGACCTGTTCCTCCGACAATAATGGGGGTTTTATTTCTATTTTGAATTTCTTTGATTTTTAATCGGATATTTTTTTGATAATCGGCAACATTATAATCTTGACTAACAGGCAAAAAACTAAATAGATGATGAGGAACACCTTCCATTTCTTCTTTTTTAATTTTTGCCGTTAAAATGTCTAATCCTTGATAAACTTGCATTGCATCTCCGTTAATGATTTCGCCATTTAATTTTTTTGCTAATTGAACGGAAAGATGCGTTTTGCCTACAGCAGTGGGACCAACAATAACAATTAAAGGCTTTTTCATCTTAGGTTCTTTTAAAAGCCTTTTGTAGTTCTTGAAGGGTATATTTTAAAAGTGTTGGTCGGCCATGAGGACAAGTATAAGGATTTTGACAAGCAAATAAATCATGAATAATTTTTTCCATGTCTGCAAAAGATAAATGAGCATTTGCTTTTAAAGAGGCCTTGCAAGCCAAAGTGGCAATGGCATAATCTTTTAAGGCATTTAAATCAATTTTTTTATTTTGAATAATTTGTTGAATCAAGGTTTCAACATAAGTTTTTAAATCAATTTTATCTAAATAATAGGGAACATGAGTAATTTTAATAGCATTATTTCCAAATAATTCAGCATCAATTTTGACTTCTTTTAATAGAGATAAATGCGGAAGTAATTCTTGATAATCACTATTAGAAAGTTCAATGACCAAAGGAAATAATAAATCAATGGAATGATGATTTTCTAAAAATAGTTTTTGATAGCGTTCATATCGAATTCTTTCCGCAGCAGCGTGTTGATCAATAATGATAAAACCATCTTGACTTTGAGCTACAATATAGGTGCCATGAATTTGCCCAATTGGAAGATAATAATGATCTTCTTGATGCGGTAAACTTTGAGGAATAACAAATTCAGTTTCATTAGAATTTTCCATTTGTGTGAAAGATGAAGGAAAAGTTTCTTCTTTTTCTTGAATAGAAAAATCAAAAAAAGGTTGAATGGGTTGTTGTTCTTGTCTTGTTGAAGACATTCGAATTTCATTAATTTTTTTGGTTTGTGTGAGTGTTTCATGAATCGTTTCTTTTATTAATTTTCTTAAATCAAATTCTTTAGAAATCCGAATATCTTGTTTGGTTGGATGAATATTGACATCTAAAATCGTTGGATCGGCTTCAATATATAAAACTGTAAAAGGATAACGATTTTCAAACAATAGTTCATGATAACCTTCAATCACACTATCGGTTAAACCTTTATTTTTAATATAACGGCCATTGACATACGTAAAAATACTATAACGATTCGATTTAGAAAAAGAAATAGAACTGGTATAGCCATAAATTTTAAAATCATGCGTTTGTTTTTCAAAATAATGCATGTTTTTAGCCACTTGTAGTCCAAAAATTTCTGATAAAATTTCAATAATATCGTCTTTACCGCTTGTTTGAAACATTAGTTTTTGATTAGAATACAATGAAAAACTAATTTCTGGATGAGCTAGAGCTAATTTATTCGTAATATCTAAAATAGCAGAAAATTCGCTTGAATCGGCCTTGAGATATTTTAATCTAGCAGGTGTGTTATAGAATAATTCTTCTACTTGAATGATGGTCCCTCTTGTTAAGGCACAAGGTTCAATCCGAACCACTTCACTATTCAAACACACTAATTTTGTTCCTACTTGGTTTTCTTCGCAAGTCATTAAAGTAAATTTGGATACAGAACTAATTGCACTCAAAGCTTCTCCACGGAAACCCATGGTTTTAATAGAAAATAAATCATAATCCGTTTTAATTTTACTCGTTGCATGGCGACGAATGGATAAAATAGCATCTTCTTTAGACATGCCAATGCCATTATCTTTGACTTCAATGAGCGTTCTTCCACCATCAATAATACGAATTTGGATTTGTGTTGCTTTGGCGTCAATGCTATTTTCAACCAATTCTTTAACGACACTACTTGGACGTTCGACAACTTCTCCAGCAGCAATTTTATCCGCTAATGCAGGATCTAAAATAGAAATGCGGTTCATTTATTCCCCTTCTTTCATTTTTTGTTTTAATTGATAAATAAAATTTAACGCTTCCATCGGAGAAGATTCTAAAGGATTAAAATCTTTTAATTCTTTGTACCAATCTGGTTCTTTAGGTTTCTTATTTTCTACTTGCTGAATGATAGGAATTGTAGATAAGGTTACTGAAGGGTTCTTTTCCCTTTCAAGCAAAATATCTTTAGCACGATCTAATAAAGAATCGGGCAAATGAGCTAATTTTGCAACATTAACACCATAGGATTTATTGGTTGCACCAGGAACCATTTTATATAAAAATGTAACTTTATCATTTTCTTCTACAACGGCCGCGTGTAAATTTGTAAGTCCTTTTAACGATGAAGAAAGAGCGGTCAATTCATGATAATGTGTAGAAAACAAAGTAACTGCTTGAATGTGCAGACAAATATATTCAATAATGGCTTGTGCTAAAGCCATGCCATCAAAGGTAGCCGTTCCTCTACCTACTTCATCAAAGATGATTAAAGAGTTTTTCGTGGCATGTTGTAAAGCATAGTTGACTTCGTTCATTTCTAACATAAAAGTGGATTGTCCCGAAATCATATCATCACTAGCACCAATTCGCGTATAAATGCCATCAAATAAAGGTAAATTTGCTGAATCTGCAGCAACAAAACAACCCATTTGTGCCATAATAATAGCAACAGCAACCTGACGCATATAGGTTGATTTTCCGCCCATATTTGGACCACTAATTAATAGAAAATAAGTATTTTCATCAATATGAACATCATTAGGAATATAATTTGTTGAGCGATTGATGACTTCCATTACAGGATGACGACCATTAATAATTTCTACTTTATTTTCATGATTAAAAGTGGGTTTAACATAATGATTACTAATGGAAATTTCAGCAAAAGATCGAATAACATCTAAATAAGAAATTACATCAGCCACTTGTTGAATTTCTTTGGTTAACGATTTAACTTCATTTCGTAATTGATTAAAAATTTCATATTCTAATTTAATGATTTTATCATCGGCACTTAATATAAATTTTTCTTTTTCTTTTAATTCTTCGGTGATGAAACGTTCTGAATTAGAAGTGGTTTGTTGACGAATGTAACCAAATTCATCTTTAATAGCTCCCAAATAAGATTTCGTAACTTCAATATAATAGCCAAAAACTTTATTAAAACCAATTTTTAAGGTCTTAATTCCTGTTTTTTCTCTTTCTTTATTTTCTAAATTAGCTAAATAATTTTTGCCATCTTTACTGGCTAGTTTTAAATCATCTAAAGTGGAATCATACCCAGGTTTTATCATGCCGCCTTCTTTGACACTTAAAGGAGGATTATCGCAAAGGGCCGATTCTAATTTTTGAACCATGGGATCTAAAGTTAAAATTTGATTACTAAAAGTGTCTAAAGAAAGTTCTTGTAATAATTTTTTAATGGAAGGCATGACTTTAAAAGATTTTAACAATTGTAATAAATCTCTTGCATTGGCATTTCCATAACTGATTTTAGCGATTAAACGTTCTAAATCATAAACTTCATTTAAATAACTTGCTAATTCTTGTCGACGCAAATAATCTTTTGTAAATGTTTCAACATGCGTTAAACGTTCTTCAATTGCTACTTGATTATATAAAGGGCGATTGATAAATTTTTTTAATAATCTTGCACCCATTGCGGTTTTGGTTTTATCTAATAGCCAACATAAACTTCCATAACGATCATCACTTCTGACCGTTCTTGTCAATTCTAAATTGACAGATGAATTGTTGTCAATTTTTAAATATTGTGAAGATTGAATGACTGATGCCATTTTTAAATATTCGATAGGTCTTTTTTGCGTATTTGTGAGATAAAAAACTAATTTAGATAAGGTGTGCACTTGTCTCACATCTTTAATACTTGCGGTAATTTCATGCATTTCAAGAGGCATTGCTTCTTCTTCAGAAATGGTGATAAAAAATTGTCCTTTTTTATTGAAGTCTTTACTATATTTTGCTTGAATAGCAGGAGTTGTAACAATTTCTTTGCAATCTAAAGCAAGCAATTCATTGGTTAAAAGAAAAATATCAGAGGCCACATTCATGACCCCTAATTCACCAGTGGATAAATCACAATAAGCTAAGCAAAAAAAGGTAGAAAAATCATCAACATAGGCAATATAATTATTTTTCTTTTCATCCAATCCTAAGTTAATTAAAGTGCCAGGTGTAATAATTTGAACAACATCTCTTTTGACTATTCCTTTGGTAACGGTTTGAGGGTCTTCTAATTGTTCAACAATCCCAACTTTATATCCTTTTTTAATTAAAGTTTCAATATAGGAAGTAATGGAATGATAAGGAACGCCACACATAGGAACTTTTTCATCGGCTCCTGCATTTTTCCCCGTTAAAACAAGTTCTAATACTTTTGATGCAATTTTAGCATCTTCAAAAAACAATTCATAAAAATCACCCAATCGAAAAAGAATGAGGGTATCAGGATATTGCTCTTTGATTTCTAAATATTGCATCATCATTGGCGTATATTTTGGTTTTTCTTTCATACTAACACCTCTACCATCTCATCTATTTTAACATAAAATCAAAGAAAAAAGAATTTTTTATCCAAAAATCGACAGAAAAAGTTCAGCATTCTTTCATTGGATTTTTAGGGTAATTGTGATATGATTATTTTGGCCTTAAAAGGAGAGAAAAGTAAATGGAGTATAAAAGTAAAAATGTTGAGGATACGTTTACTTTAGCAACAAAATTAGCTCAAATCATTCCATATGGCAGTATTATCCTTTTAAATGGGGATTTGGGTGCAGGGAAAACCACCTTTGTTCAAGGATTTGGTAAAGCTTTAGGAATAAAAACGCCAATAACCAGTCCTACCTTTACCATTTTAAAAAAATATGCTATTGATGCGAATCATGAACTTGTTCATGTCGATGCTTATCGTTTAGAAAATAGTGTTTTTATGGAGTTGGAAGAAGAGATTACACCCAATAATATCGTTTTTATTGAATGGAGTAATTTTCTTTTAAATCAAGAATTGCTTCATGAATTTTTTGCAATTGATATTCATCATCTTAGTAAAAATCAACGAAAATTTGTTTTTCGCGCTCAAGGTGAAAAATATCAAAAAATATTGAATCAGGTGATAGAATGTATAAATTGTATTTAGATACCTCTACAAAATTTTTGTGTGTTGGCATTACACTAGATGATCAAATTATTTATCAATACGAACAAATTGCTGAAAAAAAACAATCAGAAATGGCAATTCCTGTTTTGCAAGAAGCGTTAAAACAATCCCATATTGAATTAAAAGATATTCAAGAAGTTTGCGTAACGATAGGGCCTGGCTCTTTTACAGGAATTCGTATTGGCATGTGTATTGCTAAAACACTAGCTTATGCCAACCAGATTCCTTTAAAAGCAATCACGAGTCTTAATGCGTATGCAACGAATCAAGATAGCATTGTTGTTTTAGATGCAAAAGCCAATCGATGTTATTTAGGCATCTATCATCAACACAAACCTGTTATCCAAGAATGTGTAGTGCCATTAACAAAAGCGCAAGAAATCATAAAATCTTTTTCTAATTATGATTCTATTTTAGATGCTCATCTTTTAAACTTACCAGCAAAACCAGTACAAAATGTGATTCAGCAAATGATTATTATTGCAAACAAAACACAACCCATAGAAAATATTGATGCTTTGATTCCATTATATTTAAAGGATGAATAAAATGACGATAGAACCGCTTTTAAAAGAGGATCTTGATTCTATCATTCTGTTAGAACAAGAATTATATTTAAAACCATGGCAAAAAAAAGATTTCTTGTATGAACTAGAAGAGAATCCCTTTGCTTATTATTTTAAAATGGTGGACAATCAAAAAATTATTGGATATATGGGCTTTTGGATTACTTTTGATATTGCACAAATTACAAAAATTTCAATTTGCAAAGCCTATCAAGGGAAAAAACTTTCTTATATTTTAATGCAAGATTTAGAAAAAAGAGTACGTCTAGCACATTGTAAAAGCCTTTCTTTAGAAGTACGTGTTAGTAATCAAGTAGCGATTCATGTCTATCAAAAATGTGGTTTTAAAATTGAAACCCTACGCAAAGATTACTATGATAATCATGAAGATGCCTACTTGATGGTAAAGGAGTTGAATGGAAATGATTATTTTAGCGATAGAAACGAGTTGTGATGATACGAGTGTGGCTGTTTTAAAAGATCAAGAATTATTATCCAATGTCGTTTCTTCTCAAGTTGCTTTTCATAATAAATATGGAGGTGTGATGCCAGAATTAGCATCGCGTTTACATGTAGAAAAAATTACTTATGTATTAAAAGAAGCGATAGAAACAGCAAAAATTTCACTTCAAGATGTCGATTATATTGCTTTTACACAAGGACCAGGGTTAATTGGATCTTTACACGTAGGAATGCAGGCAGCTAAAACGCTTTCTTTATTATTAAAAAAACCTTTAATTCCGATTCATCATTTAGCAGGGCATATTTATGCCAATCGCTTTGTTCAAGACTTTACTTTTCCATTGCTAGCATTGGTTATTTCTGGCGGCCATACAGAATTTGTCTACATGGAAAAAGAATGTTCGTTTAAAGTGGTTGGTTCAACACTTGATGATGCCGTTGGTGAAGCGTATGACAAAGTTTCACGCTTATTAGGACTTGGTTATCCTGGAGGTCCCATTATTGATCAATTAGCACAAAGGGGGGAAGCCATTTATCCTTTACCTTTACCTAAAAACGATCAAACTTTAGATTTTTCTTATAGTGGTCTAAAATCAGCTGTAATTCATTTAATTCATCGATTAGAAAGTAAAAATATCGCTTATAAAAAAGAAGATATTGCGGCATCTTTTCAAAAAGTGGCGGTAGAAATTTTATTACAAAAAACCAAAAAAGCGTTAAAAAAATATCCGGTTAAAACCTTTGTTTTAGCTGGTGGAGTCGCAGCTAATCATGAACTTAGAGAAAAAATGCAACAAATGATGGAACATGATTTTTTAAATATTCAATGTATTTTTCCAAAACTAAGTTTGTGTGGAGATAATGCAGCCATGATAGGAATGTGTGCTTACTATAAATTAAAAGAAAATCAACAAGGATCTTCATTAGATATTAGTGCTTTAGCGTCGTATCCGATAGAAAATTTTTAAAAAATCATTCGAAATCTTATAAAATGACAAAATTCGTTTTTTGAAATGGGTATACTTTGCAATGGTTAGAGGTGATACACATGAAAAAAACGATTTTTTTGTGTTTATTTTGTCTTCTTTTTCCTTTTTTTATTCAAAAAGAGACAAAAAACGTACAAGCAGAAACAACGTCTTTTCGAAATTTTAGTATTTCTTCAGGAAAAAATCATAGTTTACTAAAGACAGATACAGGTGAAATTTTTGCTTGGGGAACATGGGGAGATATAAGCTTAGAAAGTGATTTAGAAACATTTTCCAAAATTTATCCATCAGATATTACGAATTTAATATCCTTACAAAATAATGATTCGATTAAAGAAGTGAGTAGTGGAGATCAACACAGTTTTATATTAACGGAATTTGGAGAAGTTTATAGTTTTGGTTTTGATGGACAAGGGCAGTTAGGCGATGGTGGAGAAGTTTACTTTGTTGGGGATTTAAACTATGCCTCGCAACTCAAAAAAGAAGCAAGTTGTATTACAGAGCTTTTTGATTTACAACCAGGAGATAAAATTATTCAAGTTGATGGAGGTTCGAATTTTAGTGTCGCATTATCGCAAATGGGTGATGTCTTTACTTTTGGAGAAAATAATAACGGACAGCTAGGTATTAATCAACAAGAAAATGTTTACCAAACAGCACCAATTAAAATTACAGAAAATTTTGATTTACAAGAAGATGAACAAATTACAAAAATTGCAGTTGGATCTTCTCATGCTTTGGCTTTGACACAACTTGGAAATGTTTTTGTTTGGGGAAATAATAATTTTGGGCAATTAGGAAATGACAAAAGAGGAATCAATGCCTATAAACCAGAAAAATTGGAACTTTATGGAGAAAAAGCAATTCAAATTGCGTGTGGTAGTTTTCATAGTTATGTTTTAACGAATTTAAATTTTTTATATGGATTTGGTTATAATGGCTATGGACAATTAGCTGATAAGGCCGTTATTGTTCACACCGGAAATGATAAAAGTGTACCTTATGAAATGTCTAAGAATTTTAATTTAGAAGTGAATGAAAAAATTGTGGATATCTATAGCGGATTCTTCTATGGAATGGCCATTACATCCAATCATAATATTTTTAGTTTTGGTCAAAATAGTAGCGGACAATTAGGAACTAGAACCAACATCTCCATTTCTACTCCACAAAAAATAACTCAAAATGTTCCTTTTTCAACAGAAGATCAAATTCAATCTTTAGCACTAGGTGAAAAGCATAGTTTAATGGTTTCTAGTCGTGGAGAAGTTTATTCATGGGGAGACAATAGTTCTGGACAGTTAGGAGAAGATTACTCTATATCTTTAATTTTAACACCGAATGATATTACTGAGAATTTTCCACCGATTATTTCTTTTTCTACTTTAGGAAGTTCCATTTATCAACAAGAATATGAAGTGTCCGTCAAAATCCAATATATTAACCACTTAGCTATTGAAGAATTTAGTTATGCATGGTCTCATACCGATCAAGAAAAACCCATTGACACATGGGAAAATGGTAGTACCGATCAACCAATTTGTTTAAAAGATGGGGACGGAACGTATTATTTATGGATTCAAGTTGTCAATTTACATGAAATTTCTTTTTATAAAGTATCCTCTGCATTTTATGCGGATAGTATAAAGCCAACTTTGCAAGTTCATCAAATTGACAATACGCCTGTCAATTCAAATGAAATCGTAGATGGTTCGGTTTATGTTAAAGCTTCTGATAATAATGAAGGAGTAAAAATTGCTTATCGAATCGATTTTCGTGGTGATTTTGTTGAAATTGATGAAAAAGAACATGTATTTAATGAAGATGGAACCTATGAAATTAAAGCCATCGATGTGGCTAATAATCAATCAGATATTTTCCTTTTTAGAATTGATACGCAAAATCCTTATATTCTATCCATGAATCAAGATTTAATTCAAAACAACACTTATTTTACAAGAGAAAAGAAGTTGACTATCCAATCCAGTGAATTAGTTTTAGGTTATTTTTTAAATGATCAAGATTATATTACAGCTTTAAATGAAGAAAGCGATGAATTTACCATTCAACTTAAAAAAGGAAAAACGACCATTCGTTTAGTGGATATTTCAGGTAAAGTTTCTCAAGTTTATGAAATTGATTATAAACCTTACTTTTTAGAAGATACGGAATTATTATTATGGATTTTTGGAACAACAGCATCTGCTATTATTTTAATTGTTGTCATTGTTTATACCATTCGTTCTAAAAAACAAATTAAAAATGGATTAAAATAGTGATATTAAATCACTATTTTTTGTTTTGAAAGTTATACAAGGATAGTATATAATGTAAATGGCTGAAAAAAGGGGATATCATGAAACAAAAAACAAAAATAGCAAGTATCTTGACTCTTGTTCTCATCTTAACACTCCTTTTTGTTCTTCTTCCTTTTTTAATTAATGGAAAGTATTTAACTTGGATTGGTATCATCAAAGAAAAAGATGGGATTGCACAACATGCAACTTTTTTACAATATTTAACAAGAACAGATTGGAATTTTGTCAATCATTTTGATTTTAATATTGGATTAGGAGCAGATTATTTTGTTAGTTTTATTTATTATATGATTTTAGATCCCTTTAATTTGTTTTTACTTGTTTTTCCATTTTCTGATTTTTTAATTTCTTATAGTTTATTGATTGTACTAAAATTTTTGGCATGTGGCATTTTTATGTACATTTATTTGAGGCATAAAAAAATAGAAGTTAAAATTGCCATTCCTATTAGTGCTTTATATATGATTGGGGGATATTTATTATTTAGTTTTCCTCGACATCCTGATTTGAGTAATGGAGCCATTTATTTACCTTTAATTATTTTAGGTATTGAGCAATTATTTGAAAATAAAAAGCCATATTTACTTATTTTTAGTACATTTTTTTGCTTTATTTCTAATTTTTACATTTTTTATATGGTTTCTATTTTTGTTGTTTTGTATACCATTCTTTATTATTTTGAAGTCCATTCAAAATTTGAATGGAAATCCTTTTTTTTACAAGTGGGGAAAGTGGCCTTTTGGTATTTAATTGGTATTTTATTAGCTTCGTTTATGTTATTTCCATTGCTATCTGGATTTTTAAATAGTGCTCGAGATGATACCAAAGGATTTCAATGGTTTTCTTTAACTTATTATTTAAACCTTTTAAGTAAAGTTATTGTTCCTCCGCTGTCTTTAGGGTATTTGTCTTTAGGGTATTATACGCCACTATCCTTTAATCTTGTTATGCTTTTTTGTATTTTGCCATTTTACTTTTTTAAAACCAACAAAACTTATCGAATTTGTTTGACGATTTTATTTATAGGACTTATCATTCCACTATTTGGTTATGTTTTTAATGGATTCAATTATGTGAATAATCGATGGATTTTTCTTTTTGATTTTGTTTTATGTGTAAGTCTAGCTCTTTCTTTAAAACAAGTCAAAGAAATACAACCTTCTTTTAAAGAAAAACGACCGATAAAAGAAAAAATTGTAAAAGTTGTTCAAAAACCTTTGATGATGCCTCTTTTATTTGTTGTGACTTTGGTTTTTGGACAAGTTTCAATGTGGTTTTATCAAAAAGAATTTGATGATGGTACCGTATGGCTTGCTCAAGAATCCATTCAAGAACAATATGTTGCTCAATTACAAAAAGACAACACTTTCTTTCGAACAGATAAAATTCACCAATCTGTTTATACGGATAATTATTCCAATACACCGATTAAAAATCAATATGCAGGAACTTATTTATACAATACGATTACGAATCAAAAAGTGTATGACTTTTTAAAAAGTTTAGGCATGTATAATGCAACACAAACTTTAGGAATTACTGGACTCAATCAAAGAAAAGCAATTCAAACTTTACTTTCTGTTTTATATTATATTCAAGATGATGAAAAGACACAATTATATGGATATCAAAAAACAGAATGTGATGGTGTATACCAAAATGAACATTATTTACCTTTTGGTTTTTTATATTCTGATAAGATGAGTGAAGAAGAATTCTATCAATTGCCGATTCAAGAAAGACAAGCTGCTTTAATGCGTTATTTAATTGTCCCTTCTAAAGAAAATAAGATTGCTTATCAAAATCAAACCCAAGAGATTCAACCATCCATTCAATTAGAAGGAAATATTGTATATGATGAAAGTTTACAACAATTGATTGTCAATGAAGACGAAGCAAAAATCATTTTTACTTTCCCTGCAATAGATAATGCTGAATTATATATGAACTTGCAATTCACAACACAAAAAGCAAAAAAACAAGATATTTTGATTGAATCCAATCAAATGTTTTATCATCAAAGAGTATTTAAAAAAGGAGAGCAAATGTATAATGATTTAAAAGAATTTTCTTATTGTTTAGGATATTATACATCTGATCTTTTACCACAAGTGACAATTACTTTTTCTAAAGAAGGAAAATATAAAATAGAAAATCTTTCTTTTTCAACCTATTCCATGAATGATTTTGAAACAGCTTATCAGCAATTAAATGATTCAACGATGACGATGACCCAATTTACTAAAAATAAAATTGAGGGAACAATCAATGTTATTCAAGAACAAGCGAGCTTATTTTTTTCTATTCCATATAATCAAGGCTGGAAAGTAAAAATAGATGGGAAAGAATGTCCTTTATATCAAGCACAAATTGGATTTATGGCTGTTGATATTCCTCAAGGAGAACATCAAGTTGAATTGTATTATCAAACTCCCTATTTAAAGACGGGGACCATCATAAGTGGTGTGGTACTTACTTTTGTTTTAGGATATTTTATTTATGATCAATTCTTATTGAAAAAGTTGCAAAAAAATAAAAAAAAAATTATAATGAAATAAACCGATGAAAAAGCATAGAAACTAAATTGATTTTCAAAGAGAGTTAGTGGTTGGTGGAAACTAATAAAGGTTTAGTGGAAATTGGGGCTTTGGAGGGAATTCCGGGTTCTCCCGTTATCGAGAAAAGAGTGGTTATATAGATTTATATAACAAAAAAGGTGGCACCACAGGTTTACGCTTGTCCTTTTATTGAAGGATGAGCGTTTTTTTATAAGGAGGCAAACAAGATGAAAAAAAGAATGATTAGTGGCATTAAACCCACAGGAGAGTTAACACTTGGCAATTATATTGGAGCGATAAAGCAATTTATTCAGTATCAAGATGAATACGAATTGTTTGTTTTTTTGGCTGATTTACATGCTTTAACTTTGCCGATTGATGCTAATGAACTTAGAAAAAATAGTGAAGATATTTTAGCCATTTATTTGGCATGTGGATTAGACCCTAATAAGGTTGTTATTTTTAAACAAAGTGATGTACATGAACATGCAGAATTAGGCTACATTATGGCTTGCAATTCCTATATGGGTGAACTTCAAAGAATGACGCAATACAAAGATAAAACCCAAAAAATGAAAAATGATAGCATTCCTACAGGAATTTTTATTTATCCTACCTTAATGGCCGCAGATATTCTTTTATATCAAGCAGATTTTGTTCCCGTAGGAATTGATCAAAAACAACATGTTGAATTAACACGGGATTTAGTGATTCGTTTTAATCATCATTATCAAAAAGATGTATTTGTTTTACCTTCCCCTGTTTTACCAAAGCAAGGAGCAAAAATTACATCTTTGTCCAATCCCTTAAAAAAGATGTCCAAATCAGAATCAGATAAAGGAACTATCTATTTATTAGAAGATGTTCAAATTGCACGCAAAAAAATTATGAGTGCCGTGACAGATAGTGAAAATGAAATTCGATATGATATGGAAAATAAGCCAGGAATTTCTAATTTATTAACGATTTTATCGGTTTTAACGCATCAATCTATTGATGATTTACAAGAAAAATATCAAAATGTTGGCTATGGTCAATTTAAAAAAGATGTAGCTGATGTAGTCTGCCATGAACTAGAAACTTTGCAACAAAAAGTTCAAGAAATCAAAAATGGGCATATCCTTGAATCCATTTTAAAGCAAGGAGCAAGCAAAGCTTCATCCATTGCCTCTCAAACATTACAACAAGTATATGAAGTTATCGGCATTAAATAATTGTTTTTTTAAAAATTTTAAATTTAGCAAAACAAGCAAGAACCATTAAAGTGATGCCTATTGGGATAAAATAAGTTTCTAAATGACTAAAAATACATTGAAAAAATTCATTCATTGTATAGCCTGGTTCTAAATAAGAAACAAAAAGAATCGAAAACATGATGCCGATGGTTGCTAATATTAAGCCTAGAAGAAATAATAAAATTCGATAAATCATCCTATCACCATTTAATTATATGAAAAAAGAGGTGAATTCAATGAATAAGTTTATTTTTGCTTTAGATTTAGATGGAACCTTAGCTCAAGATAATGCGTTATTATCTGTTCAAACCATCCATCAACTTCAACAATGGGCAAAACAAGGGGTTTGCATTGTGATTACAACGGGAAGAACATGGTTAAATGCAAAAGATATTTATGAAGTTTGCCAGTTATCTACACCCATTATTTTGTATAATGGGGCCTATGTTTATTTGCCTAAAGAAAATAAAGTGTTACAGTCTTTTACTTTAGAAAAAGAATATATTCATTATTTATTATTGAATGAAGAATTTGCTTCTTTATTAGCCTTCGTAGTTTGTGAATATCAAAATCAACATTTTGAAGTCAATCTAACTCAAAATACAACACAATCCTTTATTGAAAAATTAACGATTAATCCAACTTCTTTTGTCCTTCAATTAAAAGATAAAAAAGACCAAGAAAAAGTAAAAAAGATGATTGAAAAAAATCCTCGATATGGTTATCGATATTGGGGAAGAGAATGGGGAGAAGTTTATCTAAAAATGATTTCTAAAAAAGAAGGTATTGATGTAGTTTTAAACTATTTTCATTTAAATTCAGAAAATTTAATCTTTTTTGGCGATGGACAAAATGATGTAGAAATTCTTCAATATGCTAAAATTGGTGTGGCGATGAAAAATGCAAAAATAGAAATTCAACAATATGCGGATGAAATTACGACAGAAGATAATAATCATGATGGTGTGATTAAGCATATGCAAAAATGGATTGTAAAAAAGGAGATCTGTCAATGAAGCAACAAGAAGAAAGGGTTATTATTACAGCCCAATATCCAGTAAAAAAAAGTATGCCTCTTTTTGAGTTTTTACTATTGAATTGTAAAAAAATGTCTCGAAATAATATCAAGCATCTATTATCTAATAAACAAATTTTAATTGATGGAGCAGTTGTTTCTCAATTTGATTTTTTATTGTCCAAAGGAGATCTTGTTCAAATTAGTAAAAATCCTGTTTCTAAAGTGAAAAGTAAAAAGCAATTAAAAATTCCACCTATTATTTATGAAGATGATGAATTTTTAGTGATTAATAAACCCTCAGGACTATTATCTATTTCTAACGAAAAAGAAGTACAAAACACAGCTTATCGTATCATGATGGATTATGTATGTTTAAAAAATCCTAAAAATAGAATTTATGTTGTCCACCGCATTGATAAAGATACATCGGGAGTATTAGTTTTTGTAAAAAACGAAAAATTAAGAAATCATTTACAAATTCATTGGAATGATGTCGTAAAAACAAGACAATATATTGCTATTGTCGAGGGAAAAATGGATAAAAAACAAGGGGACATCGTTAGTTTTTTAAAAAAAGCTTCTACGAATTTAATGTATTCTTCAAAGAATCCTCAAGGAGGACAAAAAGCGATAACGCATTATCAAGTTTTAAAAGAAAATAATTTATATTCTATGCTTTCCATTCAAATTGATACGGGAAGAAAAAATCAAATTCGGGTTCATCTTTCAGATTTAGGACATAAAATTATTGGCGATCAAAAATATGGTCCAGTAAGTAATCCAATTCAACGTCTTGGTTTACATGCTTCTTTATTAGAATTTGTTCATCCTTTTAATCATAAAACATATACTTTTAAAGCAAAGGTGCCTACGATTTTTAACACCTTATTTTAAAAGGAGAAGAAATATGAAAATTATTGATATGCATTGTGATACTTTTTCACTTTTATATCAAAATCCTAATGAAGAATTAAAAAAGAATAATTTAGCAATAGATTTAGAAAAATTAAAAAAGGGGGAATATATGGCGCAATGTTTTGCTATGTTTGTCCCCTTTTCGTCTCATCGTTTATACCAAACATGTAAAGAAATGATTCAACTTTTTAAAGAGCAATTGCAAAAAAATGATAATTGCATTCAACAAGCATATACTTATCAAGATCTTTTAACCATTGCAAAAAGTAACAAAATTGCAGCCATTTTAACGATTGAAGAAGGTGCAGTCATTGAAAATGATTTAAATAAGTTAGAAGAATTTTATCAATTAGGAGTACGCATGATGACCTTAACTTGGAATTATCCAAATGGTATTGGATCTCCTAATCTAAAATATCCTTTAACACATCCATATGATTTTACAACAATTAATGATCAAGATGGCTTAACCGATTTTGGCATACAAGTTGTTCAAAAAATGAATGAATTAGGGATGATTATTGATGTCTCCCATTTATCAGATAAAGGAGTAGAAGATGTATTAAAGTATAGTTCAAAACCTTTTGTTGCAAGTCATTCTAATGCAAGGAGTGTATGTAATCATTGTCGAAATTTAAGTGATGATCTAATTCAAAAAATGGCTGCTAAAAAATGCGTGATTGGCATAAATTATTATCAAGATTTTGTGATTTCAAAAAAAGAATCTTCTGCATCATTTATGGATTATTTAATTCAACATATTCGGCATATTGTCTCTATTGGTGGGATAGATGTTATCGGTCTAGGTTCTGATTTTGATGGTATTCCAACAAACCTTGAATGGAAAGATTGTTCCATATTACCTCAATTGGTATTGAAATTACAACAAGAAGGCTTTACACAAGAAGAGATTGAAAAGATATGTTATAAAAATGTACTAAGAATTTTTAAAGAAAATCTAAAATAAATGATAATTCCTCTTTTCTTTTAAACATAAAGTGCTATAATGGATTACGGTTTAAAAAAGGGAGGCTTTTTTATGCTTTTTTCTATTCCTCAATTTGCACAATCTACATTTGACATTTATTATGCCATTATGTTTTTGGCTGTGCTCATCATTGCAGGTATGATTCTTGGAAAACTAGCTGAAAAAATTGGAATTCCTGCTGTTACAGGTTATATCATTGCTGGGGTTTTAGCAGGACCTGTTTTTCATTTAGTGGATGATACGACGATTGCTGGATTGAATATTCTTTCTGATATTTCCATTGGTTTTATTGCTTATCAAATTGGGATTGAATTATGGTTGCCAAAATATAAAAAATCAGGGAAACAGATTTTAATCATTACTTTTGTTCAAGCAATTATGACAGTACTTGTCGTCTTTTTAGTTCTAATTATTTTTAAACAACCCCTTTGGATGGCATTAGTTTTGGGGGCGATTGCTTGTGCTACAGCTCCGGCTCCAATTATGATGATTATCAAAAGATATCATGTCAAGGGAGAAGTAGCAGATACTTTGGTTCCTGTTACAGGACTAGATGATGGCATTGGTATTATCGTATTTGGAATTTGTTTATCTATTGCCACGGCCATTTTAAATACGGGTGGAAAAATCAATATTCATACTGCACTTTTAGATCCATTAAAAGAATTAGGATTATCTATTTTATTAGGTGCAACATTAGGATTTTTAATTGTTTTGACAAATAAGTTTGTGTTTAAAAAATATGAAAAACACGAAAGAAATGATGCTTATTTATCGGTTGCCATTTGTGTTGTTTTCTTAAGTGTTGCAGCGGCTCACTTTTGGGGATTATCGCCAATTTTAACACCAATGGTTGCTGGCGCAGTATTTACGAATTTTGTAAACAAAGATACCTTTAAAGTACAACAAAAGACGGTAGATAAATTTGTTCCACCATTAATGATTGCCTTTTTTACTTTGGCTGGTGCAGATTTGCATTTAGATGTGCTCATTAAAGCTGGATTAGTAGGAATTATTTATATTTTAGGTCGAGCAATTGGAAAGTTTTTTGGAGCATGGCTTGGAGCTAAAATATCAAAAGCACCTAAAAACGTTCAAAATTATCTAGGGCTTGCTTTATTACCACAAGGTGGCGTGGCCATTGGAATGGTTCTTGCTTGCGTTAGTTCTTTTCCAAAAGAAGAAGGTGTTTTTATTCAAACCGTCGTTTTAGCTGGAATCTTTATTTTTGAACTTATAGGCCCAGTACTTGTAAAACTCGTCTTTAAAAAGACTAATGAAATTCATGCAGAAAGTGAAAATGTTCCTGTTTTATCCGAATCAAATGACATAAATGGAGAAGAAAATTAAAACTTCTCTATTTTTTAATATTAAACAAAAAAAGAGAATTTTTATCGAATACATTTGTAAAAAATAAAAAAAACATTTGACAACATGGATTTTGAGGCTTACAATTTATTTTATATAAAATAAAAAAGGAGTGGATTTTATGAAAAACAAAAAATGGATACTTTTGTTTGCTTGCTTTTCATTATTAGTTGCCTGCAATCAAACACAAGGCGGCTCAAATTCGAGTTCATCCATAAGTAGTGGGGGAATCAGTGATTCTTCTTCTAGTTCTTCGTCTTCTATTCCCGATAATCCTTCTACTGGGGGAAGTAGTGGAAGTAGCGGAGGAAGCGATAGCAGTAGTAGTGGCCAAGTTGTTGACCCAAGCCAACCAATTGAAACGGTTGTTGCCCAAGCAGCGGAGAAAAAAGATCTGCTCCTGAAGGGGACAATTGATTATGAAGAAGTTTCTTCATATAGCACAAATGAATATACTATTTCATTTGAATATGGTGTTGATGATTTCTTTTATTTTACAGAACCAAATTTCTCTGGAACATTGATAGAATTTTATTTAGTTTATGACAACAATAATGTGATTGTGCCCATTCAATATGATCCTAGCACACAAACTGTTTCAAAAAATTGGGATACTTATGAAGCCTTAGGTTATCGTTTTGATAGCGTTTTAGATTGGCAAACCGTTTATTTTGGTGTAGAAGATTTAATTTCTGGCACTTATGAATTAGGTGCTGCGAATACAAATCAAGATTTCACTGAAAGTTATACTGATGGCGTTTATACTTATTCCTTTGGTTATATTCCTTCTCCAGATAGTTATAACTATTATGAAGTTGATGTAGAATTTACGATTGGATCGCAAGGAGAATTTAATTGGGCCACCATTGTTTCAAACGTTTATAGCAGCACAAGTTTTATCTATGATACAGAATACAATGTGGTTCAATTACAACCTAATGCGACGCCAAGCAACACGTATACTTATGAAATCAATCAAGAAACGGGAACAAGAACGAAAGTGAACCCTTATCCTTATGATGATTTCTTAGCAACAAGTTTTGATTTGGTTTATAACGGCACAGCGATTACAGATAATCAAGTCATTGATATGGAAGTTGGATGGGCAAATGCAATTTCGTTGTCTGTTAGCAATGTTTTACCAACAACAGCAAGTTTTTCTTTTGATGCCATCACTGCAACAGTATTAGATGAAGATGAAATTGCAACAACCAATGTTACCGTTTCCTTCAATTCTTTTTCTAACACAGTAGAAGTTAATGCTAGTGTGGCAGGCAATTATACGGTTACACTTACCAGTGCGAAAGTGACAAAGACGTTTTCATTAAATGTCAGTCAAGCACAACCACAATCTGTTTATGTAACTTATTATTATCGTTCTGTTAACGATTACACAGCTGATACTTTACCAATATCAATGACTGCTTATGTCAATACAGAACTTTATTTCCAACCAAGTGTTAATCCAATGGAAGCAGTACAAGATGTAACCATTTCTGTTGATGGAGATGCATCGGCATATTCTATGCAAGAAACGACAATCCAAAATAGTATTGGTGCAGTCATTGAAGTAACGCAAATCACATTTACAGCAACAGGAACTTATGTAGTGACTTTTGCTTCTACGATGAATGCAGATGTATTTACTTCTACAACAATTAATGTTGTTGAACGTCCTCAAATGAGTGAAGTTTTAACCGGTGAATTTGGTCATAAAACAACGGGAACGAATTTTGATTACTATATCACCTTTACACCAATAGGAGATGGCATGACTGGAACGGCTGTATTAGAAAATCGAACAACCAATTCAGTTGAAAATGCAAATTATACAGTTGTTGTTAGAGATGATGGATGTTATGAAGTTTCATTTGAACATGTAGATGGTGCAACATTGAATTTTGAAGTTGTCTTAGGACCATCTTACAATATGATATTATATATTCCAAATGGCGATTATGTTTCTAGTAGTTATACAATGGACAAAGTAACGCCAGCATTGGTTATTGCCGCTACTTGGGAAACGATGCTTGATGACGGCACAACCATTAGTTTTGGTTTCCAAAGAAATGGTATTGTCAATATTACAGCATATAATTGGAATATTGATTATTATGAAAATTTTGAATGTTACTTTACTGTTACAGAAACTGAAAACGGATATAGTATTACCTTCACACCAAACAGCTATACTCCTGAAACAAATACAATTATTTCGTTTGATGAAACAGCAACTGTTGCCGAAGATTATAGCAGTATTACCATTACTGTTTATTGTTCAGGCAGTGGGCAATCTGTTACATTAACTGCAACTTCATGGTGAGGCATTATATTATAGGGCTACTATTTTCTTGTGTAGCCCTTGTGTCTTGTCATCAAGATACAACACAAGAAATTCAAAAAGAAGCAGGAATTACCAATACGAATTTAGTGTTGCAAAACACCGATGATTATCGACAAAATTACAATTTAAGTAGTTTGGGGACACAAAAAATCTTAGTGGTTCCTTGTCAATTTGAAGGAGAGCAAAGTTTTACCTCAGAAATGCTAGAAACATTAGAAAGAGCATTTTTTGAAGAAAATTTATCCTCTAATGAAGATTGCTATTATTCTTTAAGTGAATATTATGCTAAAACAAGTATTAATCAATTAAAAATCACAGGAGAAGTGACAGATGTTATTCAAATTCCTTATACGGTAGAAGAAGTGGAGCAATCTTTAGCTTATCTTCCAGGACTTCCTGCTCAAATATTGATGGATACCGTCAGCGATGAATTTTTAAAAGAATATGACGTCAATCAAGATGGATTTGTCGATAGTGTTTGTTTTATTTATTCGACCCCAATGGATGGAGCAAGTAATTTTTGGGCATGGGTTTCAACCTTTGATACACAACCGAACCCGGATCGTCCGGAATTAAAACGACATTTATGGTGTGGCTACGATAGTTTAGAAAATGATTTATATAACATCGATGCCCATACATTGATTCATGAAACGGGTCATTTATTAGGATTAAGAGATTATTATCCTAGTGATAATAACAATGTTGCTTTAGGTGGGCATTCTATGATGGATTATAATATTTCTGATCATGACCCTTATTCTAAAATGCTTCTTTCATGGTGTGATCCGATTTATTATGACTTTTTAGAAAATCCGACAATTACAGTACAATTAAAACCTTTTCAAGGAACCAATGAAGTGCTTTTATTAAATGTTTCTTGGAATCATTCGGTGATGGATGAATATTTATTGGTAGAATATTATACCCCTGATGGTTTAAATCTGTTAGATGCGCAAAAACAATACGAAAGTCGACCTCTTGGTTTTACCCAAGCAGGGATTAAAATTTATCATGTGGATAGTCGTATTGCCTATTGCTCTTTGAATGAATTAACCAATCAAATCGAATTTAATTCTTATGTAGAAGAAATTCCAGAAGAAAAAAATTCAGAATCAGATTATTATATTATTGGTGCAAGCAATAATATAGCCGATTCTTATACTAATGCTTCTCGCCAAGGAAGATATAAACAAATTCAATTAATTGAGAACAAAGAATATAACTTTTTACAATCTGGACAAACTGCAGATGATGATTCTTTATTTTATGAAGGGGATGTATTTGACTCTAACCAATCTGTATTTTTAACGAATGGATTATTTAATAATCAAGAAGAAATTGATTTTCAAATCACTGTAGATCAATTAACAGCTGATTATGCGACTTTAACCATTTCTTATACTGGGGGGAATTAATTATGACTTTAAAAAAAATATCATTAACCATATTATCTATTTTTATTCTTAGCTTGGCTTCTGGATGTAATCAAACAGGGACAACAACTTCTTCTAATACAGGAACATCAAGTTCTACACCAACACCAATTGAGTATCCTTCTTTAAGTGAAGCAATGGAAAATACGCAAGAGTATGCTGTAACCATGGCAGGAAGAGAAGAAGATAAAGAATGGTATTTTGAAATCATGTTAGATGATTTTTACTATTATGATCCGATGGGAGAAGGTTATATTGTATTAAGTGAAGATCCAGATTATTTCCATGCGGTGACCAAAATTACTTATGTGAATGAAGATGGCAATGCTTATTATGAATTAGATGTTCACGGAAGAAGAGGACCGCTCGCGTTGATAGAAAATTATTATTCTTATCGTTTAATTGACATTCTTCAACGTTATGTTGATGATTTTGTTCAAGTCGATGAAAATGTGTGGTCTTGTTCTGTTGCCCAACTGGGAAGTGAACTTCGAAATTACTTCCAAGCAGATAGTTTGCGTTATTCGAATTACTTTGAAATTGAAATCGGAGCGGATGGAAAACTTGCACGATTTAGCCCTTATGAAGTTTCAACACAAGGCGAATATAAAATGATGGAAATTGTATTTAAATCTTTAACATTAGAAGATTATCCGGCTTATCAAAGATGGAATGAAAATGGAAGAGATATCAATTTAAAAATTTATGACTTAAAAATGGGCTTTTTCCTTGGAACACAATATTATGCAGCATATAATCAAGAAGAAATACAAATTCAAGGGACAGTAACAGCAATTGATGAAAATCAAGACATTTATATTGCAAATATGGATTCTTTATATGGTAGTGTGGGATTAAGAGTTCAATTAACGAGCACAGTCCAATTACCATCGATTAATGATATTATTGTTGTTGAAGGGACCATTGCTTTAGATGGCTATTCGACTTATTTATCTAATGCCACCTATACATCTACTGGAGAAAGCATGACTTATGCACCAACTTATGATGAAGAAACGATTGTGGATTCTGCAGGAGGAGGTGTTTATGCAGCCAATTTCTTTTCTCAAGTGCCATACTTTACAGACTCCCTTTACTCTACTTTTGCTTATATTGAATCTATGCCTAATGCAAATGTAGCGAATGAAGATACTGAAATTACACTCATTTGTCCCACTTTTGTAGATGAAAGTCGAAATCCTTTACGAATGAAACTTGTTTTACCTGCTGGATTAAATGAAACCATTAGAGATAACTTTTTACAAACATTAAAAGATTTAGGAATTTATCAAGATGCAACTCAACCAGGAGTTGAAATTTCTTTACAAAATGTGATTACACAATTTGATATGGATTATGAATATCATGTTGTTTTAAAAGCTACAGAAAACACCGTGATTTCTAAAAAATACAACTTTGTAGAAAAAGTTGAAGTAGTTACAGGATATGTGAATTTTCCAATGCCGGAATCAACCGATTATAAAAGTTATCGTTTTGGTGGCTCAACGGGCATGTTTTTAGAACAAAGTTATAATATGGATAGTCGAAATACCATAGGAGTTTATCTTTATATTTCTAATATCGCTACAGAGTTAGTGGATCAATTTATTCAAGATTTAGTTCAAGAAGGATTTGTAAAATATGATGAAGTTGAAGATGTAACGAATGCAAGACATCAAATTTATACAAAAGATGATTATGTTGTTGATTTTATCGTTCAATCTGCAATGTTTGATTATGAAAATAAAATGATATCATTATGGATATACAAAGGCGATATTTTACAAAAAGAAACCATTTTTGAAGTTGTGGAAGCCGAAGTTGGTGATTTCTTTGATGTCAATGACTTTATTAAACTTTCTAATTCTTATGATGCCGATTATACCCATTTTGAATTAATCAATTATGCAGGACGTGACTTTACAAAAGAAGATCCATTACATGTTTTTACAATTGATTTAAATTACAATGCTTTGACTGAATTAGTTGATCTATATCGAAACGAAAAGGGTTATTCTTATTATCGTAATGAAAATAATAGTTTATATACTTATATTACTCGAGGAAGTACGCATTATGTTCTTTATAAAGATATAGATAATAGTACAGAAAAAGTATTTGTGGATATGGCTGTATATCCAACAACAGATTATACTTATGCAGGACATGATTTATTCACTTATCGAGTGGAAGTGCTCATTTATAAAGGAGAAACCCCGCTTTCTACGATTTATGAAAATAATCTAGATGGCTTTATTGAAGAAGTTTGTTTAGATTATGGCGAAGAAGCAGCTTTTAGTGTTAGCCTCCCAACTGATGCAACGATTGAATATATCAAATCTAGCCATACCTATGATTATATTGAATATGGTTATTACACAGATGCCGAATTATTTATTTATTCGAGTGATGTCAATGAGGTTTATCAAGCGCTTGTTGATGGACTTGAAGCAGCAGGTTATGTATTTGCTTATTCAGGTGTAAAAAGTGATACATACCAAAAAGCGATTGACTATAATTCTTATTCCAATGCAAATATTTGTTTAATCAAAGATGAACAACGTGGTTTTGTTCGAGTCATTAATGGAATCGGAGGAACGGATTTTTAATCTTAAAATCAATATACCAAAAACCAGTTTTATGTACTTAACCCCAAAAGTTGGATAGTGTTTTAAAATTACATTCATTGTAACTGATTATAGGATTGTTGTCTATACATATATGGACTCAATCCTTTTAATTTTACTGTAATTCTCTTTTGGTTATAGTAATTTATATAATTAATAATAGATTCTTCAAGTTCATCAAGTGTTTTAAATTCATATTCATGGCCATAAAACATTTCATTTTTCATAACACCGAAGAAATTTTCCATTAAGGAATTATCTAAACAATTGCTTTTTCGAGACATACTTCGGATAATTCCTTTTTCTTTTAATATATTTCTATAAGATTCCATTTGATATTGCTAGCCCTGATTAGAATGGAAGATTAATCCTGATAAGTCATCATATTTTTTAAATGCAAAAACCCCCTAAACCTATTGATATCATTTATCATTAAAACTGCTTTTTTAGCAGTTTTTTTGTGCATAAAATCATTTAAAAGAACAAAAAATAACAAAAAGGAGTGGTAAACTTGGCTTATAGTTATAAAGGAAGTATTAGTTTTGGTTTTGTATATATTCCCATTACTTTACATGCCTCCACTCAAGAACATGGCATTTCATTTCATCTTTTAGATAAAAAAACAAAATCTAGAGTTAAATACAAAAAAACTTGCGTCGATTGTAAAGATAAGGAAATTAAAAATGAAGACATTATCAAAGGGTATGAATATGAAAAAGGGAAATATGTTTTATTTGATGATGATGATTTTGAAAAAATTAAATCAATCAAAGAAAAAAGCATTGTTATCGAACAGTTTGTCAATTTAGATGAAATTGATCCGATCTATTATCAAAAAGCGTATTATGTTGTCCCAACAGGGGCTGAGAAAGCTTATTATTTATTGTTGCAAGCCATGGAACAAGAAAATAAAGCAGGTTTAGCGAAATCAATTATTGGAACGAAAGAAAATTTAATTATCATCCGAGCAAAAAATCATCAAATGATACTAAATACTTTATTTTTTGAAGATGAAATTAAATCGAATCCTAATCAAGAAATTACGGAAAAGGTAACTCAAGCAGAATTAAAATTGGCAAAGACTTTGATTCAGGAAATGACAGCTCCTTTTAAACCAAAACAATACAAAGATGAATATCATCAAAAAATAAAAAAAGCAATTGAAGCAAAGATTGCTGGAAAGAAAATTGTAGCTGTAAAAGAAAAAGCCCAAGTTCCCATTGTAGACTTAATGGAAGCATTAAAAAATAGTTTAAAACAAACAAAAAAGCCTAAGACAAAAAAAGATTCTACTAATGAAACAATTATTCCACCTAAAAGCAAAAAAAGACCTTCAGCAAATGCATAAAAAAAGAGTTTGAACCATTCAAACTCTTTTTAGTTTTTTAACTTTGCACTGTATCTTTTTGAATTTCTTTGATTTGTGGCATTGATAATTCTTTTTGCATCATTGGTAATAATACCATAAACGAAAGATAAACTAAGACTACTAATGCAGGAAGCCCACCAATACTCATCGCATAAAGTAAAGAAGTGATTAATGGGAAAAATAAACTAATAAAACAGAACAAAGAAATATAAAAGACGATGCGATAACTTAAAATAGACTTTGTGTACCATTTAAAAATCAAATAAATGAGTCCAAAGAAAGTAGGAATGACAAACATAAAAGAAGCCCCAGATAAGAAAATAGAAGAAAATACATTTAAAACACTTTGAATTAAAACAGCACTTACTAAGAAAGTTTCTTTTTCATCATCTTTAACAAATTTTTTAAAGAATAAATAACAACCAATAAGCATAGCAATCATTGTTAAAGCCAAAATTAAATTGCTTTGACGACTTCTTACATTGGTAATACTCCAAGGATATCCACCAAGACGAGCTACAAGTAATGAAATCACTAAACCAAATAATAAAGAAAGAATTAAACCTCCACCAATAAGTAGTGCATGTTTTCCCATTTTCTTTAAAGAAATTTGTTGCTTTAATTTTTTAAAGACAATCGTCGTTATGAAAACAATAAGACAAAGAATGGCCAAAACAATGGCAAAAATAGAACTATAAGAGACAAAAATGCCAGGAACAAAATTGAAAAAGACATCATCATAACTACTTTCAAAATAATCCATTTGACCATACTTTTCATTAAAAGCATATTCTTGAATAATTGGCAAAATTTGATTGCCATAATGTTGTAAGGTTGCCGTATTGACATTCGTATAAGAATCAGAAGGCACATGGTAATCATTAATATCATTTAAAGTGGAAAAATTTAACCCTGTCTTTCCAACATCTAAAAAACTAGTAAAATCAGTATAATTGGTCATTACAGAATAAACAGCAGGAGCAATAGAATAAGTGAGTGGTTCTTTCGCTTTTTTATACAATTCCATGACTTTATGGTTGTTTTTAGAAGTTTCAAACATATAAACGCCACCATTCATCCCTCGAGATTCGACATTGATGACGAAGTTAACTTTATTCATTAATTCTTCATTACGAGCCTCTAAAAAAGAACCCATCATGTTGGTTTCTTCTGCATCGGCAAATAAGAAATAAATGCTATTTTGTAATTGATCTTTTCTTTCTACAAAATAACGCATAAATTCTAATAAAGAAACAACACCATATCCATCATCACCGGCACCATTGGATTTTGCAAGTTCTCCATAGCGAACAATATTCCCTCTAGAATCATAATGTGCAACTAACAAAATACCAATTTCTGATTGGCCAGGGATTTTAGCTAAAATATTTCGAATATCGTAGGTAGCATCCAAATTATTTTCTTCTAATAAATTCGTTTGAACATAAGTAATGCCTTCAGAAGGATTAGTATTACTTGCTGTCAAGTAATTTCTTTCTTCCACATTTTCTTGACCAACCAAAGATTTTGTTGTTTCTAGTAAATATTGACGTACCTTTTCGTGTTCTTCATAATCGGTCACAGAATGGGGTTTATCTGCAATAATTTGTAAATGTTCTAATGCAGTTTTAGCATTATAGCCATTATCATCAAAAGACATGGTTGAAGGAGCAATCGTGATTAATCCTAAAACAATTGCTATAACACTAATACATGTAATTAAAAGTTTTTTAAGTTTCATATTATCTTCTCCTAACTTTTAATATTATACAAAAAAAATAAAAAATAGCAATTTTAAAATGATTGTAAGGATTGTTCGAGTTATCTGAATTTTGAAATTGTTAATTTATTAGCAGTCTTTTTTTATAAAATGAAAAAAGAACAGTTGGAACTGTTCTCTTTTCGTTGCATGTTCTTCATGGCATTTATACTATATGCTAATTATTTACAAAGTAAATAAGCATATAGATTTGTTGTTGATTAAAAAAACTGCAAACAAATCTTAATTGAATTTTGTAAGCAGTTAAAAGTTTTTTATAATGATTTTTTATTAAACTTTTTTATTGAGCATCTTTGCATAGCGATCATACAAGTCTTTAAAACGTTGATAATGAACAACTTCTCTTTGTCTTAAAAACAAAAGAGGTTGTATGACATCAGGATCTGTTGTCAAATTAATTAAATGTTCATAGGTTGCTCTTGCTTTTTGTTCTGCTGCCATGTCATCTGCAATATCGGCCAATGGATCTCCTGTTGCTCCAATTCCACCTGTGGAGAAAGGAACACCAAAGACATCACTTGGAAATAATGCTTCACCATGTTGTGCATAATTTTTTCCTAATCCTTCTTTTTCTAATTCTTCCAGTGTTGCTCCTTGCATTAGTTGATAAATCATGGTTGATATCATTTCTACATGACCAAATTCTTCTGTCGCAATATCTGTTAAAGTAGCTTTCCCTAAATCATCAGGCATTGTATATCTTTGATTTAAATAACGCAATGCAGCACCCAATTCACCATAAGGGCCACCATATTGCGTAATTAAATATTTGGCCATTTTTAAATCTTTCTTTTTGATATGAATAGGGTATTGTAAGTATTTATTGTATTTCCACATTTTTATTTTCCCTCCCAAGGCCATGGGGATTGTACCCATTGAAATGGCGTTTCATTTAAGTTTTCATCATTCATTCCTAATGCCCCAAATTGTTTTTGGTAACGATTCATGGCATTGTTATATTGTTTTAAATAGAAATTGCGTAAATCTAATGCAGCTTTAGCATTTGGATGTGTATCTAAATAAAGCCCTAAATCATGGGCTGCAAATCCACTTTTTTGAATGAAAAGTAATAAAGCTTCTCTTTCATTATTTACTTTTGGTTCAACGGGAACATAATTTTTATAAGGATCATAAATGGATTTTTCAATATTCCCTTTAATAAATCCCTCATTTGCATCATAAAACATTTCTTGACTTGAGGAATCGACAACATTGTTTTGATAGTTCATATTTTTTTATTTTCACTCCTTCATAGGTATCGTATTCTTTTTTCCTTTTTTGCTTTAGGCCACCTCCTATTTTTCGACAAAAAAATAATTCGTGAAAAAAAGAACAAACAATAAGCAAGTTCTTACTACAAAAAATAAAATAAAAGATAAAAAAACAGCCATTTTTAAAGTTTTTTAAAACAAAAAAAATGAAAATAAAATTTAATAAAAAAACAAGATAAAAAAAATCTAAAAATGCATATTGAAAAAATAAATTTGCTTTTTTATAATTGGGGTACTTGATAAACAGAATGACTGACATCGAATCAAGAGAGAGTTATTTTTTTATACACTAAAATTGTAGAGGGGGAGAAAAAAATGGTGCAAAAAATACAAAAACGTGATGGTAGAAAAGTAATCTTTAACCCAGAAAAAATCTATAACGCAATTTTTAAAGCTGCTGAAGCTTGTCAAGTTCATGACAAAGAACTCATTCAAAAAGTATATGATGGCGCTTTAAAAGAAATCAACAAAGAATATAAAAAGAAAATTCCTACTGTTGAAGAAGTTCAAGACATCATTGAAAAGACTTTAATTAATCAAGGATGTTCTGAAATTGCTAAAGCGTATATTTTATATCGTGCAGAAAGAACACGTATTCGTGAAACAAATTCTCGATTAATGCAAACTTTAAAAGAAATCACTTTTAAATCTTCTAAAGATAACGATGCAAAAAGAGAAAACGCCAATATCAATGGGGATACCGCAATGGGTACCATGTTAAAATATGGTAGTGAATCGGCTAAAAGTTTTTATTTGAATTATTTAGTAGAACCTCGTTTTTCTAAAGCTCATCAAGATGGAGAAATTCATATTCATGATTTGGACTTTTACTCTTTAACGATGACTTGTTGTCAAATTGATTTGATTAAGTTATTTAAAGGTGGATTTTCTACAGGAAATGGCTTTTTAAGAGAACCAAATGATATTCGCAGTTATAGTGCTTTAGCTTGTATTGCTATTCAAGCCAATCAAAACGACCAACATGGTGGACAAAGTATTCCTAACTTTGATTATTCAATGGCTCTTGGTGTCCGTAAAACCTATCGTAAATTATATATGGCAAATTTAGCAAAATTGCTTGAATTTGTAAAAGGTGAAGACTGCACTGAAAAAGTAAAAGAACTCATTGAAACCATTGAAAAGAAACATCAATTCAAGATTGCTATGGTTCGGCCTGATATCGATCAAATGGTTGCTGAAGAAGTAAAAGATATTTTTGCATTAGATGATGCAACAACACAAAAGATTATGAAAGAAACTGTAAATGCTAGTTATAAAGAAACTAGACGTGCAACCTATCAAGCAATGGAAGCATTATTATGTAATTTAAATACGATGCATTCACGCGCTGGCGCTCAAGTTCCATTTAGTTCTATTAACTATGGAACAGATACCAGTGAAGAAGGAAGAATGGTTATGGATTGCTTGTTAGATGCAACAGAAGCTGGTCTTGGTGATGGAGAAACACCAATCTTCCCAATTCAAATTTTTAAAGTAAAAGAAGGAATTAGTTACAATCCTGGAGATAAAAACTATGATTTATTTAAAAAATCTTTAGTTGTTTCTGGAAAAAGATTATTCCCTAATTACTCTTTTATTGATGCTCCTTTCAATCTTCAATATTATAAAGAAGGAGATTACAATACAGAAATTGCTTATATGGGCTGCCGGACAAGAGTCATTGCCAATGTTTATGACCCAACAAAAGAAATTGTAACGGGCAGAGGCAATTTAAGTTTTACTTCGATTAATTTACCTCGTGCAGCGATTAAAACAAGAAAATATAGTGCCTTTATTAAAGAAGTTGATCGTTTAATAGATTTAGTTATTGATCAATTATTAGAAAGATTTTACATTCAATCAAAAAAGAAAGTTTATAATTTTCCTTTCTTAATGGGTCAAGGCGTATGGCTTGATAGTGAAAAATTAAAATATGATGATGAAGTTGGCGAAATCATCAAACATGGTACATTATCAATCGGGTTTATTGGTTTAGCAGAAGCTTTAAAAGTTTTAACTGGACATCATCATGGCGAAAGTAAAGAAGCCCAAGAAATGGGATTAAAAATTATTGGTCATATGCGTAAAAGATGTGACGAAGCTGCTCAAAAATATAAATTAAACTTCTCCTTACTTGCTACTCCAGCAGAAGGTTTATCTGGAAGATTTGTTAAAATTGATAAAGAAAAATATGGCATTATCGAAGGCGTTACAGATAAAGAATTTTATACCAATTCTTTCCATGTTCCTGTATATTATCCTATCAGTGCTTTTGAAAAAATTAATATCGAAGCACCATATCATGCTTTAACCAATGCGGGTCATATTTCTTATGTCGAAGTCGATGGCGATATTGCTAAAAATCCAAAAGCTTTTGAAAAAATCATTCGTCATATGAAAGAAAAAGGAATTGGATATGGAAGTGTAAACCATCCAGTTGATCGTGACCCAGTTTGTGGATTCAATGGTATTATTAATAACGAATGTCCAAAATGTCATCGTCAAGAAGGCGATGTGAAATTTGAACGAATTCGTAGAATTACAGGCTATCTTGTAGGCACTTTAGATCGTTTTAACAATGCAAAACGTCAAGAAGTAGAGTACCGTGTAAAACACACAGGACTTGAAAATGAAAATTAGAATTAACAATTATATTAATGAATCGTATGTCGATGGACCCGGCATACGATTCAGTGTCTTTACACAAGGATGTCCTCATCATTGCAAAGGATGCCATAATCCACAAACACATGATTTTTCTTTAGGAAAAGAAATTGAAACGGATATTTTAGTACAAAAAATGTTAAAAAACCCTCTATTAGAAGGAATTACTTTATCAGGTGGTGAACCTTTTTGTCAAGTAGAAGCATGTCTTGATTTATTAAAAAAATTGCATGCAGCAAATCCTTCTTATGATGTGATAGTGTATACGGGATATCTTATGGAAGATTTGTTAAAAAAGAGTCAAAAGGATTCTACACTTTATGAATTTTTAACTTATATTGATTATGTTATTGATGGACCGTTTGTTTTAGAATTAAGGGATTTAGATTTAGATTTTAGAGGTAGCAAGAATCAACGAATTATAGATGCTAAACAATCAGTTAAACAAAACAAAGTAATTGAAACACATTTTGAAATGTAATTAAAGATGGTTAAATTCAATATAAAGTTTTGTTATATAAAGGTGAACGCATAAAAATGTGATTCACTTTTTTTATTTATAAAAAAAGTCATCTTTCTACAAAATTTGCAATTTAAAAAACAAATGTTTATAATAAAATTGTTAAACAATTTTAATCAAAGGGGAATAATCAAAATGAACAAAGAAGAAATGAAAAGGC
>OLGD01000378.1_pt1 | contig 93402 bp, 69 predicted proteins | sample 1605311 | NCBI WGS metagenome assembly OLGD01 (sample SAMEA3888917, study PRJEB22519) | human gut metagenome | biome: human gut; feature: human-associated habitat; material: faeces | place: Denmark | collected 2010
CTTTTGCTGTGTAATGAGATCGATCTTTTGAGGATGTATTATTCTATCCTCAAGTGCATTATACCACGTGGTTGGACGGTTGTAAAGCCCCGGCTCTAATTTTTTTGAAAGGATGTTCTTTGCGTGCAACTAATTCACAAAGGCTACAAAGGCAACGCAGTTTATGACGAATACGATAAACTCTACGCTGGAAACGTCCTTGGAATCCCCGAGATCGTTTACTACGAAGGGAAAAACCTGATCGAACTCAACAAGAGTTTCAAAGAAGCCGTAGAGAAATACATTGAATCTAAGAAGACCCACTAAAACTTCAAAATGGAAAGGAAGGTGTTATCATGGCGACCAAACTCAGCGAAGTGGACTGGTTTGAATGGAATGGCGTGAAATGTACGCAATACGGGATGCACGTTCTTGGCCAGCCCTCGATTATTTCAGCAGCAGAGAGAGTTTCCAATGAGGAAATTCCCGGACGCAGCGGCACCCTTACATTGCTTGAGGGCGATAACATCTTCGACGATATTACCCTTGCCGTGACCTGCGTTATCGACAGCCCTTATGAAACGGTGGACGGAGAAAGCGTGAGCCGCATCGCGGAGGAGCTGAAAAACCGGATCAACGACATTTCCCGCGAGAAGAGTGAACGCGACGCGATTTTCTCCGCCCTGGCCGAAGGGGTGATCGTGCTGGATCTGGAGGAGAACATCATCGACATCAACGCCGCGGCCCGCCAGATGTTTCACCTCCGGGAGAATCCGCTCGGCGCTCCGATGGCAGGCGTGGTGAGAAATCTTGAAATTTCCGATTTTCTCCACCGGCTTCGGGAGGAGAAAAAACCTGCCGAAGCGGAGTTCACCCTCGCCCTGCCGGACGGTACGCTGCAATTGCGGCTCAGAGGCACTCTGGTCAACTGGGCGGGGGGGCAGAGCGGTATTCTGCTGGTGATTTACGATATGACTCAGCTGCGGCGGCTTGAGAACTTCCGCCGTGATTTCGTCGCCAATGTTTCGCACGAAATCAAGACGCCGCTGACCGTCATCCGCGGCGCGGTGGAAACGCTTCGCGACGGAGCGATTGACGAACCGGAGAGTGCGGCACGCTTCATGCAGATCATCGAACTGCATTCGGAACGGTTGACTTCTCTGGTGGAGGATATTCTGAGTCTCTCCCGGCTGGAGTGTCATGCGGTGGGCGATGGTTCGCATTTCACGACCGTAGGCGCGGCGCTGCCGGTCAGTACCGCGATGGAACTGGCGCAGGCGAGAGCGGATAGTGCCGGGATCAAACTGGTCTGCACGGTGGAATCCGATCCGAAGATCAAGGCCGATGTGCAGCTGCTGGAACAGGCGGTGCTCAATCTGATCGACAATGCGATCAAGCACAGCGGAGAAAGTCGGGAGATTCGAATCCGGGTCGGCGAGGAGAAGGGCGAGGCGTTCATCGAGGTGTCCGATCACGGCTGCGGCATTCCCGCCGAGCATCTGCCCCGACTTTTCGAACGGTTCTACCGTGTGGACAAGGCGCGCAGCCGCAAGGCGGGCGGAACCGGGCTCGGGCTGGCCATCGTCAAGCATATCATGCAGCTTCACCGGGGCCGTGCCGAGGTGAAGAGTCGTGTGGGCGAGGGAAGCACGTTTACGCTCCGGCTGCCGGTGGCGCATTCCTGACGGGGGCCCCGCCGGACGGCGGATGAGGGTGGATTTTTCGGGAATCGCGTATATAGTATGACGTCGTTCCGAAAATGAATTCAGGAGAGTCATGATTTATTCGCTCATTCGCTATGCCGCCGGGCTTCGGCACATCGAAATTTTTCCCGGAACCCCGGGGGCGCTCCCCGTCGTCCTGGTGCATGGGCTGCTTCATCGCGGCATCATGATGCGGCGGTTTGCGCGCTGGTTTTCCCGCCGGGGGCGGCGGGCGATCCTCTACGACTACCGGACCACCCGGCACCATATCTTCGAACATGGACTCGAACTGGCCAGGTTTCTCCGGGAGCTTGGCGAACCGCAGATCGACCTGGTCACCCACAGCATGGGCGGGCTGCTCGCCCGGGTGGCGCTGGCGGAACTCGCCGCGTCGGGGAAGAGCGGACTCATACACCGGGTGGTCATGCTCGCTCCGCCTCATCGCGGATCGGCGGTCGCGACGGCGTGGGTGGAACATTTCGCTCCGTCGCCCCTGCTGGTGCGTCCTCTGCCGGATCTTGCAGACCGGCCGCAGGCGGCGGTTCACACGCTCCCGGTTCCGACGGGGTATGAGATCGGCATCATCGCCGGGCGGTTCGACAATAAAGTTTCCCTCTCCTCCACGCATCTGCGGGGAGAGCGGGCGCATGTGACGATCGACTCCGGTCACGCATTCATCATGAATCAGCCGGAAGCTCGGCTGCTGACTCTGCGGTTCCTCGAGACCGGGTCGTTCGACAAAAATTGAAAAAAACAAAGTTTGCGGGGTTGCGGCAGAGCCATTTCTCTCTTATATTTAAAGGAGAAGAAAAAGAGAGGAATGGGAAAGATGAATTTCAATTTATCCGTCCTTGCCGCCATGCTGCTGACGCTCGCGGTGACATTGTCCGGTTGCCGTTCGGGCACAACCTCCGAAGACGGCAGGACCTTTGAACGCGTCGCATCCCGGCTTGACGCCGACGGCAGTTATTTCATGGTCGCCAATCCCCGCTATCTCCTGGAAAGACTGGAGCGGGACGGCAGCCGTTTGGTTGCAATGATGGCACAATCCGATCTGCCACGGGAGATTCGGGATCCTTTTCTGCTGTTTTCCTCCGCGTTCGAGATCGGCTGGCACCTCTCCGGTGTCGATGAATTAACCGGGTACGGCAGAAGTTCCAGCGTGTACCGGCGCGATGAGAACGGTCGGCCACGGCTCTTCACCAACCGCAGCACCGTTTTGCTCAAACCCGGCGCGGAGGGCGCCCTCTGGGCATTGTGGGGCAGAAAAAACCGGCCGTTAAGCGGGGAGTTCGACGCGCTTCCGGTCGGGACCGCTTTCGCGGCGGATTTCGAATTTCATCCGGAAGCCATCTGGGAGGCTCTCTGCAAGACCGATCGAAGTGCCGGGGAGCTGGATCGGATTTCCCGGAAATTGTTGAACATTCCGTTGGAGAAGCTGCTCCGCTCCATATCCGGAGAAATCGGGGTGCTGCTTTTTCTGGATGACGGCGCCGATCCGGAAACATTGCAGGGAGTCCATGCGCTTGTCGTGCTCAATGACCGGGAACGTTTTCTCTTCCGGCAACTGGGGAGACTCGCACAGCTGCTCCCCGGTACGAAGATGGAGGAAAATGCCTTCAGCATCGATCTGACGGAGGACTATCCGGGGCTGATTATCCGGGTTTCCCTGGAGGACTCCATGCTCTTTGCCACTTTCGGTGCGGATACCATGGAGAAGCTGGGGGGCGCCGCCCGGCTGGCCGAGACGCCTGAGTTCCGGGAGTTGGCGGAGGGGCTTCCCGCCGAGGGAAGCGGCTTCTTCTACGTCGGTTCGCCGCTGTCGGAATTTCTTGCGTCGTTGCTGAGCCGGCAGTTCGACGACAGGATCGTTTTCGATGCCGGCCGGCCAGTGGCGGGGCTGGCGGTGACCCGCTGTGAACCGGATGGCTGGTCCACCATCGCCCGCGCCACGGTCGATTACAATCAGATCGAATTCCTCCAGGAGCTGGCGTTGCCGTTTTTCGCTGTTGTCTCGTCGTTGAGTGATCAGTTCGCAGCCCGGCAGAATACCATTCTTGAGGGGCGATACCGGGAGGAGTGCCGTAGCAGGCTTGTTGCCGTCCGTGACGCGCTGATGAAATACGCCGACTCGCACAAAGGGGCTTTCCCGGCGCAGGCGGGGATCGGCGGCTTGAAGGAGTTGCTGGAAAACGGTCTTCGGCCGGCGGCGCTGATCTGTCCCGGCAGCGAGGATGAGGCGGCGGCAGCGCCGGGGGAATTTACGTTCGACAACTGCTCCTATCTCTACTTCGAGGGATATACCCGGCGATCGAATCCGAAGCTGCCGCTGCTGATCGACTGGCCGTTCAACCACACCGGAGCGGTCAATGTCATTCTGGTGGACGGCACGATTGAAACGCTTAAAATCGCCGATGCGGAAAACTGCCGCAAGGTGGCCAGTTTTTTGCAGACGCGTTACCAGTACAGCGAAAAGGAGTTTCGGGAACTTTTCCGGAAAGCCTCCCGGCTGGACCAACAATTTGAATTGGAGTGAGGATGCAAATGAATTCCCGGCAGCCTGACGAAAAGCCGTCCGTAAAGAAGATCAGCGATGACATTGCCCGCGCATTTGAAAGTTGTGCGGAAGCTTTGTCGCTCAATGAGTTGTCCCGTGTTACCGGAGTGAGAATTGAGTTGCTGCGCCGCTTTATCAACCGGAAAACCCGGCGTGCGCGCAGTGAGACCTGGGACAAGATTTATCCGGCGCTCAAGCCGTTTCTGGTCGGACCTGAGCCGGAACAGGAACCTCCGCCGCGGATAGGCCCGGCCTATCGGCGTCATCATGAACTGGTGGAGATGTTCAGCGATCAGAAAGTGTTGCTCGATGAGTTTGATGTGCTGCCGCCGGAATTGCAGCAGCGGGCGACGGAGGCGATGATCGCCGCCGCCGGATGTGATGAACCTTCCACGTACTCCAGTCTTACTGAGGCGGAGAATCGAATTATGGGGGCGTTTCTCAAGCTTTCGCCGGAGGGGCGGCAGACAGAGCTAATCAAGTTGACCGATCTTGCCGTGGCCGAGGTGCGGAAGCGCCGCAAAGAGTTGTTTTAACCAGGGAGAACAGAGAGAATGGCTGATATGGTTTCGATCATGCCCTGTCTGGACATGCAGAACGGGAGAGTGGTGAAAGGGGTTCACTTTGTGGATATCGCCGATGCGGGGGATCCGGTCGAGTGTGCGCGGGCCTACTGTGCCGCGGGAGCTGATGCGCTGGCGATGCTCGACATTACCGCGACGGTGGAGAATCGTCCGACGCTGGTTCGGGTGGTTCGCCAGGTGGCGGAGGTCTGTACGGTGCCTTTCACGGTGGGGGGCGGTATCGGTGATGTCAAGGCTGCCGCCGCCGTGCTGGAGGCGGGGGCAGACAAGGTTTCGATCAGCAGTGCCGCCTATCGCCGGCCGGAATTGATTCCGGAGCTGATCCGTGAGTTTGGCGCGGATAAGGTGACGGTGGCGATCGATGTCGACGTCAATTCGGCACTTCCCTCCGGGTATGAGGTTTACATCGATGGAGGACGTACTGCCACCGGTTGCGATGCGCTGGAATGGGCGAAGCGGATGGATGCTTTCGGGGTTCCGGTGATTCTTCCCACCAGCAAGGCGGGAGACGGTGCCAGAACCGGCTATGATCTGCCGGTAATCCGGGCGATGGCTGGCGCTTGCCGTGCACAGATTGTCGCTTCCGGCGGAGCGGGAAAAATGGAGGATTTTCTTGATGCGGTAAAAGCCGGAGCGACGATCCTGCTGGCGGCGTCGGTGTTCCACTTCCGGCTGATTGAGATTCCGGCGCTCAAGCGTTACCTTCGGGAAAACGGGGTGGCCGTCCGCCTCTGACTGGGCGGTGGCGGACGCGTAGCCCGGGTGGTTCCCGCCGATGGAAGAAAAAAATGTGCTGTAACACCTCTCTGGTTTTGCAGCACTCTTTTTTTCGGGATATGGATTTCGCGATATTTCCCAGCTTCTCACTTTTTTCATGGAACTGGTCTGCATTGCGGCGTGACAATCTTGCAAACTTCTCCCGGTCAGCGTTGTTTTCGGGAGAAGGGCCTGTCGAGAAGGGAAGGCAGACGGAGGAGCTTCTGTTTTCACCGGGAACCGACGGCGGCGCCTCTTTCAGAAAGACCGGGTTTCTTCCCGGGAAGCGCATTTATTTCATATTTTCCGTTTGTAAAACGAGGGGGAACTGATACATTAATACGATTATTTCATTCACGGGAGACGATTTGTGATACTGAAAAAGATTTGTTCTGGATACTTTTCCACACCGCTGATCTATCGAATCGGAGCCGCGTTCGTCATCGGCATTCTTGCCGGAATGACGCTCTCCTGTGCCGGCTCATCGATGGGGGAAGAGTGGCTGCACCGGGCCGTCGCATGGATCTCCCCCTTCGGAACCGTGCTCATCGCCATGTTGAAAATGATCGTGATTCCGATCATCTTCTTTTCGCTTGTCTGCGGGGCCTCCAGCCTGTCGGTGAAGAAATTCGGCAAACTCGGCAGCGGCGTGTTGCTCTGGTATCTCTTCACCTCGCTCGCCGCATCGGTGTTCGGCGTGTTTCTGGCAATGCTGATGAATCCGCACATGAGCAATGCGGCGGAACTCTCCGGGCGGCACCTGATGCAGGTTGGGCAGTTGAGGAGCGCCGGAACGGGGAGCGGTTCAGTCTCCGCGTTCGTGAACGGACTCTTCGTCAACCCGTTCGAGGCGCTCGCCTCCGGAAACTTTCTCCCCGTCATCATCTTCGCCATGCTTTTCGGCATCGCGGCGCGGACTGTGGTTGAGCGGGAGCAGCAGACGGGAGGGCGCCATCCGGTCGAACAGCTCATCGAGATGTTCGACGCCGCAGCCAAGGTCTGTTTCAGGATCATCGACTGGATCATCGAATACTTCCCGATCGGTGTTTTGGCGCTGACCACGGTGAACTTCGCCCTTTACGGCGTGAAGCTTTTCGGCCCCTATATGCGGATTGTCCTCTGCGTGGTGACCGGCGTCCTGCTGATGATCTTCGTCATTTATCCGCTGCTGGTGGCGCTGATCTGCCGGGAGAATCCCTATCGTTTCATCTGGAAAATCCGTTCTCCGGTGATTACTGCATTTCTGACCCGGTCCAGCGCCGCGGCGCTGCCGGTGTCGATGAAGACTGCGGAGGAGCTGAAGATCCGCAAGGAACTCTCCGGCTTCGCGCTTCCGCTCGGGGCGACGATCAACATGGACGGCGTATGCATCCATCTGCCGGTGTTCGCGATTCTCGCTGCGAATATCTTCGGCATCGATCTAACGGTGACGAAACTGGCGATCCTGGTGCTTTCGGTCGTGTTTGCCTCGGTGGGCGCGGGAGGAATCCCCGGCGGATCGGTTTTCCTGCTCTTCATGGTGCTGGCGAACATGGGGCTCGACGACGTGCAGACGGCAATGATCGTCGCGCTCGCCATTGGAATCAATCCGTTGCTGGACATGTTCGAAACCGCCTGTAACGTCGCGGGCGACAATGTCTGCAACTACATCGTCGCCCGCAAAGGCGGAATGGTCGACGACTCCCGTTCCTGAGGTGAGCTGCCGACGGAACTGTGCACAGACGCTATTCCACCGCGGGGCGATGGTTTTTCCGGAATGCGTCGAGCAGCACTCGCTTGCGGTCGGTGTCGGCTGCCGGGCGCAGATTGTTCCGGTCTGTACCGGTCATTTCCACATCCCAGACGGGGGATTCCCGGAAGGCGTGGTAGCTCCAGTCCCAGCCGTATTCTTCGAAAATTTCGATGAGGTCGCGCAGATAATCCGCCGCCCCCGGTGCCCAGACGGCGGCGGAGAATTCACCGACGTAGATACGGGCTCCGTATTTTTTCTGAAAGTCGCGCACCGGAGCCAGTTCCTGCCGAAGCATTTCCCTGTCATAGTGCAATCCGCCGATCTTGCCCGGATAGGTGATCGCTTCCCGGCCGATCTGCACTTTCCCCGCCTGAATTTTCACCCGCTGATGCGTATAGGTTCCCGGTTTGTACATGTGGACCTGATAGATGATGTTGTCGAGCTTGAAGGGCGCGAGCAGACGGAAGGTGTTTCCGGTGCCGCCATCAGATTGGACTGGACGATGATCGGCCGTTCCGGATCGATGGCACGGATCACCTCCGCCGCCTGGCGCTGCAGATTCCAGTAATCGTACGGAGCCTGGCTGATCTGAATCGGTTCGTTGGCCAGATCGTAACCCCACACGGCCGGATTGTCCTTGAAGCGGGTGGCGATTTTTTCCCAGACCGAGAGAAAGTGGTCGGCATATTTTTTCTCATGAAACATCGTCAGTTCTCGTTTATCGTTGCGGCCGCCGGGAAGCGTATGCAGATCGATGATGAAGCGGATACCGTTTTCCCAGCCGAGCGGGAACATCTCTTCATAATGGTTGAGCATGTCATTGAGCCACGCATCGTATTGCGCAAGATCGCGGTCGGTGCCGGTCTTCCCCCAGTTCCGGACCAGCTGGGCCCGGACCAGATTGACGTTCCAATCGCGGAGCGTTGCGAAATCCTCCGCCTTGAACCGGACCGGCGACATCACTCCGCGCAGCGGGGGCGTGTTTCGTACGGCATCGGAATAACGCGCCGTGTATTTTTCCTGCGGTGCGGTGAAAAGTTTCACAACCCGCAGGGAATTCAGATCGAATTCTACCTCGCCGCTGCTCTCCTGCAGGCCGAGTTTCAAGGTCGATTGGTTCCCCGGGCGGCTGATCATCGCATAAAAGGAGAGCTCCTTCCAATCAAAGGTACCGTCAATTCGCACAGCATTCTTCCACTGTTCCCGGTTGTTTTCATCGGTAAAATGGAGCATGAATTTAACGCCGTTATAGTAGTTTCGAGGTTTGGATACCTCCCGAGCTCGCGCACGGATGGAAAATATCACCAGACTCTCCGCATAAGGCTTGAGATCAATATTGGCGGATGCACAGTGGGTGCGGGACTTTTGCCCCTGCGGAACGCAGACGCGCAGGATCGAGGTGCCGTTCGATTTCTTCAGTTCTGCTCCCGGACAAAGTTTCCATTCCAGCGAAAGAGGAGCCGAAAAAACTGTTGTCATGAACAACAGAGACGATGCAAAGAGAGTTGTCTTCATAATTGTTTCTCTGGCTTGTGTTGGGGCAGGGGGTTGGTCAGTCGCGTGCTGCGGTTCCCCAGAAGTAACCATTGGTCTCGTCGGTGTAGTCCTGCGGAATGCTCTCCCGGGTGCGCTGTTCCACATGGCCGTCGGCAAAGCAGACGTTCATGGCCCGGCGGCCTCCGTGCCGGAACTCCCCGACACCGCTGGCGCCGGAGACCACCATACTGCCGGCGCTGGAGCCTTCCCGGGTGCAGGCCTGCGGATCGGGATAGCTCCCCCATTGGTCGGTGTCGAACATCGCCGCGCGTCGGCTCGGCCGTTTGATCCGGGTGATTTTCATGTCGCAGGAGCCGTCGCGGTTCGACGCAAATCCGCGTCCCGTATTGATGGATTTCGGATCGTTGATGGCATAATGACGCGTGCTTTTCGCCGGATCATATGCGGCAGAGGCGGGGCAGGCGAAGGGACCGATGGGAAGCCGGAGCGACCCCAGCTTGATGAGATAAACGTAATTTGTGACTTCAAGGTTCGGGGCGTGAAGGTGCATGAGCATATCCTGCCATTTGCCGTACCACTGGCTGTAGCTGATATTGCAGTTCCCGGCAGGAATGACGCCGTTGTTGCCGTCGACGTACATCGCCATGTAGGTTCCGAGCTGTTTTAAGTTGGAAGTACATTGAATGTCTTTTCCCCGGGCCCGGGCCTGTGAAAGCGCGGGCAGCAGCATTGCCGCCAGAATTGCGATGATCGCGATTACTACGAGGAGTTCGATAAGCGTGAAAATATTTCGTTTCTTTTCCATTTTGAATCCTCTTTCGCGTTGCATTTACAATAAATTCCCCATATTTATCCATTGTATATTTATGGTTTTATATGGTATAATTATACCGTATCAAAGGAAAAATGTCAAGTTTAATTTGATTATCTCGCAGAAAATTAATATTCAATTTGTAAATATCCATACCTGGCTATATGGTATTAACGAAAAGAGAAAATTTGACGGAGAAAGAGAATGTTCACTTCTTGTCAGGAAAAACTGCTGACGGAATTGAAGCAGCGTATTGCGAAGGGCACTGCGGGGGAGATATTGCCGCCCGCGATACAGCTGGCGCAGGAGTTCGGCGTCAATATCAAGACGGTGAACAAGGCGCTGAATCGGCTGGCAGCGGCCGGACTGGTGGAACGGCGACGGAGGATCGGTACTGTGATCCTGCCGAATGCGAGTGACGGAACCAGTGGCGGAAAAATGATTGAAATCATTTTTTCCGGTTTCTCGACAGCATTTCTCCATCCGTTCTGGGGCGAGGTTCTGGAAGGGGCGCACGAGGTGTTCAGTCGCAGTGGTTATCGGATTATTCTCAACCATATTCTTTCGGATCCGGAGACCCATCTGTTCGACCGGAACGCCGTGTCGCTTTCCGAGGCGGCGGGACGGATGACGGTCGGCCCCGGTGAGAAATGGCTGCTGGACCTGATTGCCGCGTCGCATCGGCCGATGGTCTGTGTCGGCGACGAGGTGTACGGGCCGGACGTTCCGCAGGTCTGCTTCGATTTTTTTCGCGGCATTAACGACGCGGTTGAATACCTGGTACGGCAGCGGAAATGTCGGCAAATTGGATTTATCGGGCACGTGGAGGCGTGGATTAATCCGGGACTGCTCCAGAAATTCAACGCCTATGTTTACGCGGTTCAGCGATTCATGCAGGTGGATCGCCGCCTGATGGAGGGATGCTGGCCCCGGCTGGGGGAGGGGCGCGCCGCCGCGGAGCGGTTGCTGGAGCGCACAACACCTGACGCCCTGATTGTCGGAACGGATATGATGGTGTTGGAAATCCTGCCGGTTCTGGAGGCTCACTCTCTGGAGATTCCGATCATCGGGTGCGACGGGATCCGGCTCGACCGGGTTCCCACGGACTTCCATGCGGTTTTCGCACCGCGGCGGGAGTGCGGCAGGCTCGCCGCGGAGCTGCTGCTGCGCGCGATTGACCGCGGTGAAAAAATCGGCTGTAACAAGCTGGAGGCGGAGTTCCGGCCGTGATATCGCCCTCCTGCCCCGGGATAGTATGAAAGGTGCGTTTGTTTTTCCGCCAGCTTCGGGGTATTGTATGAAACTGACGAATCCGGATGGGAGGAAGGTGTGTTGAAAATCCGTTGGAATGTGTCGTGGCTCTTCGGTATTCTGCTCGGAATCGGCGTGATTCTGACACTGGTGCTGCCGGGAGATATTCCATGGCGGGAGGAGGAGGCGGAATTGTTCCGCGCCGCTCTGGCGCAAGAGGGGGGGGCTGTTCCCGTTTGGATGCTCCGGCTCTGGCTCCGAATCCATTCCAATCCGGCCATGGCTGCCTGCGTCGGGGCGGCGGGCTGTCTGCTGATTTCCATCGGCGCGCTGTGGCGGCTCGGGCGGCAGTTTCACCGGGAGTTCCTGTATGCCGCCGCGTTCTTCGTCGCCGCCCCCCATCTCTGGTTCGCCTTCCGGCGGCTCGGGAGCGGATTCTGGCTGGTTCCGGTTTCGTTGGTCGGATTCGTCCTCGTCGCGGAACTGCTGCTGCGGTTCCGCGGATGCCGTGGAATTGTCATCGGCACGCTCCTGGCCGCGGTGCTCGCGTCGCTGTCGTTCCTGGCCGGAGAGGGGAGGGCGCTCGGCGATGCTTTGCTGACGGAGCTCGCGACTCCTTTCACCACTCCTGGTGGGTTCTGGTTTCTCGAACGGTACATGCCGGATTTCTTCGATCTCCGCTCATACTCCGGCGTCTGCTGGCAGTTCTTTTTCGGGGCGGTGCTGCTGGCGGAACTCTTCTGGGTCATTCTCGGCGGTGTCGCGCTCTGTCGCCGCATGCGGAAGAAAGAGGAGCTGTTCCTTTTCGACCGGATGGCGCTCTTCAGCTGGGGAGTGCTCTTCTGCCATTTCACCGGAGTTCTGCTGCTGCGGCAGCTGCCCGCCTGTTCCGCTGCGGCGCTCGTCGCCGTGCTGCTGCTCTGGTGGCGGGGATTTGATTTCTTCTGCGGGGAGTATCCGCGCTTCGGGAAACGTGTGCTTGTGCTGTTGATCGCCGGAGAGTTGTTTTTCATCGGGCAGTTTCTTTACACCGTCAATCTCTGCCGAGGAGGGAACTCTCCCTGGTTTGGCGCGACGCTGAACAGTTTCCGGCAGGTGTCATGGCAGCTGGCAGCGGCGCGCCGGGGAAATCCCGCACTTCCGGTTGATTTGCGGGTTGAGTCGCTTCGTCGCAATCCGCTGCCGCTGCAGATGATGATCCAGCTGGTTCTGCGGGAGTCGCCGCCGGCACTGCCGGGCTGCCGTTCCGCGCTGCTGCTGCCCGCGCGCTTCGGCAGCGGAATCGACCTCATCCTCTACCGCGAACCGTAAAACCGCGGAACCAGTCGGATTTTCCTGTCGGTCCTGGCGGACTTATTTTGGCTCCTGCCTCAAAGGCCGTTTTTTCTGTGGAACATGTCGCCAGGCGTTCTTCCTGTACCGGAAATGAATCAATGAGTTGTGGGCATTCTGATGTCGCGGACGACGGCGCTCATTTTACGGGGAGTAGCTTCAGCCCGATGATGCCGCAGGCGATCAACGCAAGGCAGAGAAGCCGCAAAGTGGTGGTCGATTCTCCAAAGAGAACCATTCCGACAACGGCGGTTCCGACAGTTCCAATGCCGGTCCAGACGGCGTAGGCGGTCCCCAGCGGCAGGCTTCGCATGGCCAGAGCAAGAAAACCCAGACTGGCAAGCATGGCCGCCGCGGTGAATACAGAGGGATAGAGCCGGGTGAAGCCGTGGGAGTACTTCATCCCGACCGCCCAGCAGACCTCGAACATTCCGGCGATGCACAGCCATACCCAGTTCATGAATCTCCCCCTTCGTGAGTGTAATTATTTCTGGAAAGCTGGTAATATATCACGGAAAAAACGGTTTTCAACCGGGCATGTTCCGGGCGTCGCATTTGCTTTTTATCCGGAAGTGTGATACACTATGCAAAACAGCTCAGGAGACCTGTTATGAAAATTTCCATTCTCTACTACAGCTTGACCGGACACACCCGGGAGATGGCGGAAGTGATCGCCGAAGGAGTCCGCACGGTTCCCGGATGTGAGGTGAAACTCTTCCCGCTCGACGCGATCGACAAGGAATTTCTCGCCGCCAGCAGCGCGGTCTTCTTCGGAACTCCAACCTATCTTGCCAGCACCTGCTGGCAGTGGAAGAAGTGGTTTGACGAGCCCGCTCCCTGTTCGCTCGGCGGTAAATTGGGCGCGGTATTCGCCACGGCGAATTTCGCGCAGGGTGGAGCGGATATTGCCATACAGACTCTGCTGACCCACATGTTGGTCAAGGGAATGCTGGTCTATTCCGGCGGCGGAGCCTGCGGGCAGCCCTACATCCACCTCGGCGCCGTTGCGCTCAAGGAAAATTTCGAGGCGAGCAAGCCCATGTTCCGCATCTTCGGAGAAAGGGTGGCCCGCAAGGCAAAAGAGATTTTCCCCGGGGTGGCGTAGCCGGAAAGCCGAGCAATGTATCCTGGCGATTTTGCAAAAGGACCGACTCTGCCCAGCGGCGTCTTCGGGAGCGGCAGGTTTCCCGCTCAAATCTGATCCAGCCGGATTCCTGCGGGCGAAGAGAGCCTCTTCCCCTGACGACATCCTCCGCAGGTTCAGCACGGCGGATACATTTGAACCGCCGGGGGGAGAGGGGCCGACAGCGTCCGGGAAACTCACCGGCGATTGAGAAAATCCCGGATGAAGAGCCCCATTTTCTCACGGGTGACGCAGCCGGTGTGAAGTACCGGGAGATTTTTCAGGCCGGCCAGCGGTTTCGGAATTGGAACTCCCGTCACTTCCGCCAGCTTCTCCACCATGCCGAATTCGTCCGCGGGCTGCGTTCCCGGCTGAACTGCCGGCAGCACCGCTGCCGCGAATTTGAACGGCGACGCGGTCGAAGCTAGAACGCACGGTGTGCCGTCACCGGTTTCACGCCGGTACTGTTCGTACACATTGAGCGCCACTGCGGTATGCGGGTCGCAGAGATATCGATGGTTCCGGAAGGTCTCGCCGATGGTTTCCGCTGTGCCGACATCGTCGCAGAAACCGCCGAAAAACTCCGCTTGAAGTTTTTTTCGCGCTTCCGGAGCGATGGAGTAGCATCCGGTTTTTGCAAGCTGTTCCATCAGTCCTGCGACGGCGGTGAAATCTCCGTCGTACAGCAGCGAGAGCATCCGCTCAAGATTCGAGGAGATGAGGATATCCATCGATGGACTGCTCGTCGTGAAGAACTGCCGGTTGCGATCGTAGATGCCGGTGCGGATGAAATCCGTAAGTACGTTGTTCCGGTTGGAGGCGCAGATCAGCCGGGCGATCGGAATGCCCATTTCCCTGGCGTAGACTGCGGCAAGAATGTTGCCGAAATTTCCGGTGGGTACTGCGACGTTGAACCGTTCGCCCCGGCGCAGCTTCCCCTGACCGAGCAGGTCACAGTATGCCGAAACATAGTAGATGATCTGCGGCACCAGACGCCCGAAATTGATCGAGTTCGCCGAAGAGAATTCCATGTCGCGTGCGTTCAGATATTCCTTCATCTCCTGATCGGAAAAGATTTTTTTGACGCCGTTCTGGGCGTCGTCGAAATTCCCCTCAATCGCACAGACGGCGACGTTGTCCCCCTTCTGAGTGACCATTTGAAGTTTCTGCATGGGACTTACGCCGTTTTGCGGGTAGAAGACGATGATCTTCGTGCCGGGCACGTCGGCGAAGCCGTCGAGTGCCGCCTTGCCGGTATCACCGGATGTGGCAGTGAGAATGACCATGGTGCGTCCGGGGGCGGCTTTCCGTGCCGAGAGCGTGAGCAGATGCGGGAGCAGCTGCAATGCCATATCCTTGAAGGCGCAGGTCGGCCCGTGCCACAGTTCCAGGATATTCAAGCCGGGGGTGAGTTCCACCAGTGGCGCGGGATTCTCGTTGTCGAACGTGCCGGTGTAGGCCGCTTCGACACTGCGGGCGATCTCGTCGGCGGTGAAGTCAGTCAGGTAAAGGGGGAGTATCTCGCGGGCGCGCGCCTTGTAGTTCATCCCGATCATCCGATCGATCAACTCATCGGAGATTTTCGGAAATTCACTCGGAATAAAGAGTCCGCCATCTTCGGCGAGTCCCCGGGCGATGGCCTGAGCGGAGGTGACGTTCCGCGGGCTTCTGGTGCTGGTGAAATGCATGATGCAATGCTCCATTCGTTCCTCAAAAGGGATTGACGACTTAATTTTTCATAATGTACACCGAAACCTCGTTTTTTTCCACCTGCGGTGACGGAGAATTGGCCGCTTCCATTGTCACGTTGCCGTCGTCCCCGTGCTCCGGCTCCCGCAAGCTCTTTTCCCAAAAATCCATCGGTAAACACAGCTGAAAAAAAACGGCCCCGGCAGTTTTGCCGGGACCGAACGAACCGGTTCCCCGCCTGGACTATTTTCCCCCCGGCGCCGTGGCGGGCGCGGTGGAATCGTTCTTCTTTTCTTCCGGTTTCGGTTTTTCACGGAAGAAGCTGTCCCGTTTGAGTTCGGCATTCTCCAGTACGCTCTGATCGACCTGATAGGCCCAGCCGGAAAGACGTTCGTTGAGAGTCTTCGCCTTTTCGAGATGGTCGGTGCGGTTTTTTGCGAACTCCTGATCCAGCTTCTCCTTCTCTTCCGGTTTTTCCTCCTTGCCCGCTTCGCGGGTCACCGGACCGTCGTAGCGGACCGCAATCTGCACATTGCATTTTCCGTCCTTGTCGGCGGTGGGGCGAAGCGTGTAGACGAAGTTGTCAGCATCGGTCAGCTCCAGCTCCGGAACCTCTTTCCCGGGAGCAGCGGCTTTCGCCACATCAGAGAAACGGAGCCATGAGAAGGCGCTCTTGAAGGAGTCCACCTTGCCGGTGTCCACCTCCTTCCCGGCAGGTACGGTTCCGGTCGGCGCGAGTGCGGCGGGCGACCCCTGTTCGACAAGTTCCCACTCGGTCTTGCCGTTCTTCCGGAGGACGGCGCGCTTCAGGCCGGAGACCTGGAAGAACTCCTGGTCCAGCCACTCGGACGCGGCGGAATCGACTTCGGAGAAGGTTTTCGATACCAGAACGCTGCGCCCGTCCGCGAGGCGGAGGTAACGCCCGGAGGCTCCCATGCCGCCGCCCATGCCGAAGGGATCGGCCGCGGCAGGCGCAGAACCCGCTTTTTCATACAGTTTGCCGAAGAGAAGACGCCGCAGCTCTTTGCCGTCTTTATCCGACAGTGTCACGGAAACCGCTCCGCTCGCCGGGGTGAGTTCGAGTGACGCGGCCTGCGCGTCGTCGAGCGTCAGTTCACGGGCGGCGCGGGCGTCACACAGGGCGACGAAGAGTTCGCGGAGCTTGTTGTAATCGGCGGGATATCCGTCGCGCTCCTTCACCTGCCAGCCTTTGGCGGTGCGCTCGAGCGTGATGGATCGGCCATCCTTTTCCAGCTGGACGGAGTAGACGTTGTCACTGCTGAACTCCTCCGGCAGCAGCAGCGTGTCGGCGGGGGAGTTCTCTTCTGCTGTTTCCTGCCGCAGCAGGTAGATCGCTCCCAGAACGATTGCGACCAGGGCGAGTAGGATCAGATGTTTGCGTTTCATCGGCGCGCTCCTCTTCTGTGCCGGACGACCGCGACGACGATCCCCGCGAGGATGACCAGCAGCGGCATCAGGGCCATGTTGACGAAAATCAAAGTGTTTTCCAGCGAATCGATCTTCTGCCGCAGCTGCTTGCGGACCTGCTTGAGCTCCTTGCGGGCTTCCACCTCCTTCTGGCGGAACTCCTTGAGCAGTTCACGCTGCTCGGAACTCAGAAGTTCGCTCTCGCCCGGCTTGCGCTTGCTCTGCAGCTCGGTGATCTGCTGCTGCACGTCGCGGAGATCGTTCTCCAGCTTGACGATGTGGTCCCGGAACTCTTTTTCGGCCTCCGCCTGCAGGTCACGCACCACGGTGAAGGGGTGCGACGCGGTGCCGCGGGCCCGGATCTCCAGCAGATTGTCGTCGCCGCTGAGCTGATCGACCATGTTCAGCGCGAAATTCAGATTGTCGTTGATCGGCTGCGCGACCTTCTGCCCGAGGAAGTTCATCTCGCGCACGCAGAAGGGGTCATACAGCATGTCCGCATCGCCGATCAGCACGACGAAGCCGGGCTTGACCGATTTCTTCAGTCCGGATTCCTTTTTCGGAGCATCGGATTTCTTCGCATCCTGACCCGCCGTTTTGACCTCTTTCGCGTCCTTGGCATCTTTCGCGGAGTCCGCCTTTTTCTCCTCCTCGACGGCTTCTGTGGCGTCGCCGGGTTTCCCTTCGGGGAAGGCGGTCGGGAAGGTCCCGGTCAGCTTGACGGCGAGCGCGTGCTTTTTACCGTCGGTCTTGAGGTTGCGCAGGATCATCTCCCCGGGCTGCTGTGCCGCAAAGGTATCGGCAAAGCCGGCATCGTCGGAGGTGTGCAGCAGCGTGGTCTGCTGAATCCCTTCGACCGGTTTGCCGGAGAAGCTTCCGGCGCAGAAGAGCAGCAGATTGTTGAGCGAGGCGACCGCCGGATCGGCGGAGTCCATCTCATCCCGGGTGAGGGAGAGGACGGTCGGCATCGTTTCGACCGTGCCGTAGCCGCCGCGCATCCGGGTGCCGAGCTTGCGGTCGGCGACCAGTTTGTCGGCGGTGAATTCGATTCCCCAGCGCGACAGGAGCTTGCCGAGCGAGGAGCCGGCCGGCTTCATGTACGGCTGGTTCATCCCGGAGAGCGGGAAGGGGTCGAGGAAGGCCAGCAGCCGCCCGCCGCGCAGCACGAACTGATCGAGCGCGTAGAGCGTCGCATCGCCGAGCTCGCCGGGATGAATCGCCAGCACCACATCGATGTCGGCGGCAATCTCATCGGCGGTGGCGGGAATCTCCACCACATCGAAGTTCCGCTTGAGTTCGGTGATGATCCACCACGGCGGCTTCGGCGCCTGACGCTGCTGCATCATCATGATCTGCGGCGTGTCGTAGCCGCCCATGACCGGCAGTGCGCTCAGAATTCCGAGCTTTACCTTTTTCGTCGCGGTCACTTCAGTGATGGCGCGGGAGAGGTCATATTCAAGCTGTGCTTCGTTTTCCGGGTTGAGGAAAGGGAGCACAGCCGTCTTGCCGCCGGAACTCACCGCGACGCCGAGGTAGACTGGTTCGCCGGTGCCGAGTGCGTCGAGCGCCTGGCCGGAGATGCCGTCGAGCACGGCGGAATCCTCCTCATCCGAATCGGGGGTGGGATTGAGTTTCCTTAGTTCGACCTTCTTGCCGCCGGCGCGCTGGAATTCGCCAAGCAGATCCTCAACGCGCGAGGCATAGGTCTTGAGAAATGCCGGCATATCCGCCGCATTGCGCGAATAGTAGAAGCGGATGCTCACCGGCTTGTCGAGGTTTTTCAGGATATTGCCGGTTCCGCGGGAGAGCGTGTAACGCTTTCCTTCGGTGCAGTCCCAGCGCAGATTGACCGGCTTCAGAATGGCGTTGAGCAGAATCAGAATGGCCGCGACGATGAGGATCCCAACGAGGGAACCGGCGACGGCGGCGGTTTTCTTATTTTTCAAATCAGGTTTCATGCTGTATAGAACTCCTTCTCGTTGCGGGTCAGCTCCGGCGGTTTTTCAGGACGACGCCGGTGATGAAGAGCGCCAGCACGATCAGTGACAGGAAATAGACGATATCCCGCAGATCGAAGACGCCGCGCTGCATGCCGGTGAAGTGGAAGAATACGCTGAGATCCGCCGAGAATCCCACCAGTCCGGCCGGAGCGCCCCAGCGGAGCAGCAGCCCGGTCACCGGCGGGAATCCGATCAGCACCAGCAAGAGGCAGATCACCGTCGCGGTGATGAAGCTGATGACCTGATTGCGGGTGAAGGCGGAGGTCATGCCGCTGATCGCCAGATAGGTTCCGGCGAGCAGAAAACTGCCGGTGTAGCCGGTCAGGATCGGTCCTGCGTCCGGATCGCCGAGGTAGCAGACGGTGAAGACCATCGGCAGCGTCAGCAGGAGTGCGATGCCGAGGATGATCCACCCGGCGAGGAACTTCCCGAGGATCGCCTGCGTCACCGAAATCGGCATGGTGAAGAGCAGTTCAAGCGTGCCCATCCGGCGTTCCTCCGCCCACTGCCGCATGCCGATTGCCGGCACCAGCAGGATGTAGAGCCACGGAAGCCAGAAGAAGAAGCCCTGCAGATCCGCTTCGTTGCGGGCGAAGAAGCCGCTGATCATGAAGGTGAAGAATCCGGTCAGCACCAGAAAGATGATCAGAAAGACGTAGGCCACCGGAGAGGTGAAGTAGGCGCCCAGTTCGCGTCGGGCGACGGTCAGAATGTTTCTCATTATTTCGCCTCCTTTCCGGCGGGGCTGTCCGGGGTGGTCAATGCGCGGAACACCTCATCAAGTTTCCCGGGTTCCGCGTGCAGTTCGATGAAGTTCCAGCGGTGTTCGTCGAGGAACTTCTTGACTTCGGCGGCGAATTCGTCGGCCGGCGCGGAGGAGCGAAGTTCCAGCCTGGTTCTGCCCGTCGTTTCATCTCGCACTTCGACGGCGGTGGCGGCGGGAAGTTTTTTCAGCGCCGCGACCGCGTCGGCGCCGGAGATGCCGGTGAGGATGAGTGAAAGTCGAGTTTCCCGCGGGGCTCGCTCGAGAAGTTCCCGCGGCGTGCCGTTGAAGACCAGGTGGCCCCTGTCGATGATGATGACCCGGGTGCAGATCGCTTCGACCTCTTCGAGGATGTGGGTGGAGACGATGATCGCCTTGTTCTTCCCCATTTCGCGGATCAGCTCGCGCATTTCGTGCTTCTGGTTGGGATCGAGTCCATCGGTGGGTTCGTCGAGGATCAGCACCGGCGGATCGTGCAGAATCGCCTGCGCGAAGCAGACCCGGTGACGGTATCCCTTGGAGAGGGTGTCGATCGTCTGGTGTGTAACGTTTTCGAGGTGGCAGATCTTCACCGCGCGGGCGACGGCATCGGCCTTCGCCTTGCCGGAGAGGCCGCGGACGGCGGCGGCGAAGTTCAGAAATCCGGTGACGCTCATATCCTGATAGGCGGGGGCGTTTTCCGGCAGGTAGCCGAAGAGCCGCTTTGCGCCGACCGGATCTTCTTCGATATCGCAGTCGCCGATGGTGATCCTGCCGCCGGAGAGGGGCAGAAAGCCGGTGATCATCCGCATGGTGGTGGATTTCCCGGCACCGTTGGGGCCGAGGAAGCCGAGCACTTCCCCTTTTTCGACCGAGAAGCTCACCCGGTCGACGGCGGTGATGGCGCCGAATCGCTTTTGCACATCAGTCGCTTTTATCATGCCGAAACAATCTCCTTTCTCTGGGGGAAAATGAAACGCGATACCCCGGGAGCGGGTGTCGGTTTCATCTCTTGATTTCTCTTTTTTCCTCCTTAAATTTTAGAAGTATAGCATGACAGAAGCGGAATTTCAAGTGGTGCCGGAGATTTTTTGGGGCACTTGGAATTTCATGACCGGAAGAATGCGTTTGAGAAGTTCCTCCATCAGGCCGAGCTCATAGGCCAGATCAAGCACCGTGTAGCGTTTGCGGATCAACTGCGCGGTGCGGATTCCATGGAGGAACTGCTCTCTGCCGAGTCGGATGTCGGCAGGTTTGACCGGACAGCGGGCGGCGGCAAGACGAGCGGTCAGTTCCTGGAGCGGATAGAGCTGATGGAGAATCCTTTGCCGCAGTTTTTCCCAGTTGTGATAAATAAGTTCCCGCCGCTCTGCGAGGGAACGCCCCTCGCGGAACTTGTCGAGCGCGATAGTCCGAGCGGCCGCGCCGTAGGAGCCGACCGAGAGCAGCGCATCGATTTCCGCTTCCCGTCCGGCGCGGTTGAGACCGGGGCGGGCGAGTTGTCGCGCCTCCTGCTCCGAGAGGGAGAAGAGCGCCTCGTAAAGTGCGGTGGAAATGACGGTGCCGATCGCCACCTTGAAACCGTGGGAAACCGGCTTGCCGTCGCAACAGAGGTTCTCCATCTCCCAGATGTGGCTGACGAGATGATCGGCGCCGGATGCGGGTCGGGAGTCGCGGTAGAGCTGCATGGCGTACCCGGTGGCGGCCAGTCCGGTGAAGACTCTCCGCACGTCGGCGGGATCGGAGAGGTTGTCGCGGAGCGGTGTCTGCACCAGGGCCCAGACCGCCGGATCGATCGCTTCGATGCCGAGGGTGTCGGCGGCGATCCAGTCGGCTCCGGCCGGAATCTTCGCCATGAGATCGGCGTAACCGGCGGCAAACATCTCGGGGGGCGCCGCCCGGAGGATGCCGCTGTCGGCGATGACGGCGAGCGGGGCTGGGCAAGGCTGGGTCTGTTTCAATCCGGCGGCGGTGAGGGCGGCGCCGCTGGAGGTATAGCCATCGACCGACGGCGCGGTCGGGACGCAGCAGTATGAGACATGGCGGACGCCGGAAGCGCGTTTGACCAGGTCGTTGACGGTACCGCCTCCGATGGCGACCGGCACGACATTTTCCGGGAAGGCCTCCAGAAGAAGGTTCACATTCGATTCATCGGCATGGAGCATCGGTGAGCCGGGGAAACGGAACGGGGCGGGACCATCCAGCCCGGCGAACCGGAGGATCTCCGCGACGCGAGCTCCGGCGGCGGCCCAGGTGTTGTCGTCGGCTACCAGCCAGGGGCGGGCCTGGCTGCCCCAGAGGGAGTGAATTGCTTCAGGCAGCTGGCTCAATGCATCCGCTTCAAGCAGAAAGAGCCGGGTTTCCATCCCCGGCGGAATCGGAATGGGATTCATGGGATACCTCGTTTTTTACTTTTGTATATTATATCACGAAACTTGATGGAAAACAAATGGAATTTAAATTTTCCGGGATGAAAAGGGGGGAATTCGGCGAGGAGAAGTGGGGGAGGGGAAAAGAGGACGATCGCAAATGGAACGCTTTTATTCAGTGCCGACAGGTTTGGCGGCGTGAGATGGCTTCCGGGATGCCGTTTTGGGGGAGCGACGGCGGCACTTGCCCGGAGCCTCCCCGGAATGCGGGATGGAAAACCATCCCGCATTCCGGGGAGTTTTGTCAAATCCGGTATCGGAGCACTCCCCGTCGGGGATTTACGCGAAGAGGCGCTGCATTGTCCGGCAGATGTCGGCGATGCTGCTGTGGGTTCTCACCAGGATGGTTTCACACTGGATGCACTTCAGGCGAGGAGCGGTTTTCAGCAGACCGACGACATGTGGCCAGTCGATATTGCCGCACCCCGGGGTTTTGTGCTGATCGTACTGTCCGATATTGTCATGGAGGTGGCAGGTGGTGATCTCCGGGTGGAGTTTTTCCAGAATGTGGTCATCCCACTGAAGCGGCGCCCAATCCTTCCAGCCGCCGACGGGGGCGCAGTCGTCGGCGAAACCGCGGTCGCATTTCATGAGGTTTGCGTGGCCGGAGTCGTAGCAGATGCCGAGGCAGGGGGAATGGAAGTGATGAACCGCGTCGAGCAGTTTTTCCGGTGTGTTGTTGGGGAACCAAATGTTTTCGATGGCGATGGTGATGCCGAGCTCCTCCGCGATCGGCAGCAGAACCTCCAGTGAGGCGAGGAGGGCGTCATGGAGCTGCTGGAGGGAATAACCCCGCCATTCCTTTACGGCATTGCCGGTGTGGATGGTGATGCTGTCGACGCCGAATTCCGCCGTGATGCGGAGTGCGAGTTTCAGTCGGTCGAGCATGGCACTGCGCAGCCGGGGATCGGGTACGTTGAGGTCTTCGTTGGTTCCGAATGGCGCGTGCGCGTCGACGAAGGTCAGGCCGGCCTGGGCAATCTCCTCTTTGAGTTGGGTTTTCAGGCGCGGATTCTGCATGCACTGGCTGATGAGCACATCGGAGAGCACCAGGTGGCGGGCGCCGTTTGCGGCGAACTCCTCCATGATGAAGGGACGCATTTTTTCCGTGCAGAATTCGAAATCAAACAGGTAAGTAATCGGAACCGGATACATGATGAAATCCTCTTTGTTCTCAACTAAGTGGATATATTTTAATTAACATATCATGATCCGGAGGAAATACAAATCTCTTTTGTCGCAGGAGATCCATTCTCTCATGAAAGTTCCGCAGAGCGTGCCGGCTGTTTTGCCGGAGTGCGTCAAACGGCCTTCACCCGGGCGTTGCCGCTAACGGCCTGTTGCCTTGTTTTTTTCGCGGATCAGCAGGGAGGCGAGCGTTCCACCGGGCAGAAAATCCGTTGCAATGTGAAAGCGCAGTTTCCCATTGCTGAATTCTGCCGGAAGTTCTTTCTGTGACACCGTCCCATCCAGTTCCAGAGGGCGGATTTTCATTGGATGCGGCAAATGGAGCGTGATCTCCGCCGTTCCGCGCTCAAGCATCTGGGGGAGAGCTCCCCAGCTGAGCAGGACACGCCTGCTTTTGTCTTCAAAACGCAGACCGTTATTGGAGAGATCGGTCAGCTGTATCAGCAGAAGTCGCTCGCTTTCCGTGAGACTTTTCCCATCCAGCGACATCAGGGCAACGGTCTGAAAGTTACTCAATTTTGCGGAGGCAATAACGGCTCCCTTCTGCGTGCCGGAACCGGTCAGAACTTCACTCCGCAATGTAATGACCCGCAGAGATTTATCCATCCGGTTCAAGGTGATCTCTCCGGTGGAGGAGGTGATGCTGCCCGTTTCCCGCAAAGAGTCCAGCGCCTGACGCGCTTTGCGGGAAAGCTCCTGATCCCAGCCTTCCCGGAGAGGATGGACCTTTTTTACGCCGGGGATCTGTTGCTGTTCGGTCAGTGAGCCGATGCGGTCGAAGAGACCGAGCTTCTGGAACCTCGCCGGATAATCACCGGCACGACTGTTCCCCTTCAACGACCGCAGCTGTTCCGGGCTGAATGTAAAGGCGTAGGCGTCTGCTGCCGCCTTGACATCGCCCCGGATAAACAGCATGTAGAGAATGCGTTCGGCCATCTGCGCCTGAATGTTGTTGGCGATGTCAAAATGATTCAGGGGGCGGTTGCTCGATCTCATGCCGTTGATTCCGTGGGACCAGGCGAATCGATAGAGACCGTCCCAGTCCTGCAGCCCGGCATATCCGCCGAAGAGGGCAGGGCACTCGACCCGCCAGGTGTTGGGAACACAGAAATTAAATTCCGTTACGGTGAACGGCTTGCCGAATACACGGGTTGCCATGATTTCCCGCGGCATGGCGGCATCGACACTGATGGCGGAGCGGTTGTGAAACACAAAGGGAATGCCCCAGCGCTTCCCGGGGAATTGCGGATGATCCCAATAGAGGTGATTATCCACATGGTCGAGACCGGAGCGGAGGCCTGTCAGCGTGAACGGAATATAGTTGTTCAGATCGGTAATCAACGCTTTCAGGCCGATTTCCTCTTTTAAAAACCGCATCTGTTCCTGAATGCACCGGCTCTGCAGCGCATTGAGAAATTCGATGAAGATGCCGTTGCGGGTAAGTTGTTTTTCGTCGGGGGTCAACTGCCCGGCCTGCAGGTATTCTTCGAATTTCTGCAGGTAGATCTTTCGTGCGCCAAGTGAAGTCCTGCCACTGTTCCAGACGCCGATCAGAGCATTTTCATTTACCAGGTTTACCGAATAGAGGACCGGATCTTCGGCGAGAGTGAGGCCGGTATACGGGTTTTTTGCGGTGAGGATTTTCCGGGCAAACGTCTTCCAGTTCCGCATGGCGGCCGGACTGACGGGAATCAGATTTTTCATGCTGAATTCACCGGTGTTGTCGAATTCAGGAATTTGATCGCCGGCTTTCAGTTTCCGGCTGGCATAGAGATCGAGACATACGTAAAATCCATGTTCCTTCAGCCGTGCGATCAGAAAATGGAATTTCTTCAGCTGTCCGGGATCGATGGAAAGACTGTCTGCGGCATTGCGCTTCAGGATCCCTTCCTCAAAATGGTGAAGCCGGACGGTGTTGTATCCGAGGCGTTCCGCGTTCCGGATGAACTGCTCAGTTTCCGGGCGGTCCGGGAAGTTGGCACTGCCGACAAGATTCGGGCCCAGCAGGCGAATCCGTTTTGCCGGGGCTTTCTCGAAGACGAAATGGCCGTTCGCATCGGCGATGATATGGCCGTATTTCCCGGCGGGCCGCTCGCGGAAAATGGAAAAGTCCAGCGGCGAGCCCTCTGCCGTCGTCCCTGAAAAATGGATCGGCAGCCAGTCCGGTCCCTGCCGGACAACGAATTCCTCTTCGACCGGGAAGCGGGCAAGTCCATCCGCGAGCGAGGCTCCGGCGATCATCCAGAGCGTATTTCCGGAAGCCGGGAGAAATTTCAGGCCGGCCAGCTCTCCTTTCAGCCGAAAAGCGGAGAGATATAGACCAACCTCGGCAGAAGGCACCTTTCCAGTCCAGACCAGATGGGCATTGCTCTCTCCGGCGGGACGATACCAGTTCCCGCAGTCGCGACCGGCGGCGACTGCGATTTTCTCGGAACGCCCGTCCGCATACCGGAGGATGAGAAATCCGACCGGTTTGCTGTTCACCGGCGTCCAGGCCGAGGCGTGAAAGAGATAGAGGTAGTTCATTCCGGTCGGAAGGCGGGCAAAATCCACCTCGGCAGACTTCGGTTCGAAGGTCTGACCGAGGATAAGACAGGATTTCCCGCCATTTTGTTCCGGGGAGAGTGTGTTGATTCGAACGCTGTAGAAGTTGTGTTCTCCGGTTTGCAGGGCGCGGAGATCCATATCTTTTCCCTGTCCGGTCCAGCCGGGAACTGCGCTGTCGTCGCGAAAGCTCCGGTTGAAAATTCCGGAGAGATCCAGCGGGATGGATTTGAGATCGTTCCGGGCAAACTCATATTGGAAATCCAGTGCGAGATACCATTTTTTCATCTGCTCCGGGTGCTGTTCTGCCGGCAGAAAGCGAAGCTGGTAGTACTCGTCTTCTCCCTGAAGAAATTTCCCGGTGCAGTACAGGTAAAAGTTTCCGGCGACAGTAAAAACGCCGTGGGGATCCTTCACTTCCACCAGCCGGGCTTGGCCGCTGAACACATTTTTTTTTCTGCAGTCCGGCGGCATGGTTACCGGTTTCCCGTCAATCCGCAGTTCTATTTTCCGGTTGAGCGGCAGATCTGTCCCCAGGAACAGCAGTCGGCATGGGATGGTTTCCTTTTCTGCGGTCAGGCTGGTTTCCCAGCGGAATCGTGCTCTCGTCTTCTGCTGCATTCGGATGATTTCGGAAATCCGGAAGCGGCTGAACTCTCTCCGCAGTGAGAACTGCGTCTCTTCCGATCGAGGATACCCATGATCCGGTTTCACCCTGACCTGGCGGATCGGTCTCCATTTCAGATCGTAGCGGATCAGAGAAAAGCGGTATCGACCGTCGAGAGTGAAACTGCCGTCGGGAGAAATTTTCACGTTTCTGGTGAAATCCGCAGACGCATGGAGCGGCAGCAACGAGAGGGTCAGGAGCATGATGTTCAGAAAAAGGGCCTTGCTCTTCATTTTTGTTCCGGGATTTATTTCTGTTTCAGATTCCATTTTTCCTTGTAATTGCGGCTCGTTTCCGTACTTGTTCCATCCCAGAGTTCCCCGTAGGAGGGGGCGGCGACATGGCCGTCGAAGAAGACCGCATTCAACCGGCTGGAATGGCGGTAGGCCGGCATATTGTTGTAGGAGGCGGCGTAGGATTCTCCGTAAATATCGTAATAGATCAACTTGTTGGCGCGTTCATAGCAGATCATCCAGTCCGTTCCATCCGCGAATTGAAGTTTGGAGGAGGGGCGGTTCAGCTGGGTGTTGCGCACTCCCCGGTATACGCCGTTGCTGTGTTCCGCATGACTGGGCAGACCTTCCCGGTTGAGTCCGTAGGAATTCGACAGATAAGAGCAGCCCGGGTAGCTGGGCGATGTGGTGGCGCGTGCCAGAGAGGCATTGGGGCAGATCAGGCTGTTCGGCCAGAAATACACATCATCCGCACTCAACTTTGCGTACGGGCGCAGCTGAAAAACCCAGCGCAGACTGGATAGATCCCCCACCGTGTTTATCGCGGGGCACCAGCCGTCATAATCGCTTTGATAAAAGAGAGAAAACTTTCCGAAGGAGCTTAAAGTATTGGCGCAGCTGATCGCTTTCGACCTCTCCCTTGCCGCGTTCAGCGCCGGCAGCAGCATGGCGGCGAGAATTGCAATGATCGCAATCACAATGAGGAGTTCAATCAAAGTAAAACACATACGGCTCCGGAGTCCGGGCAGGGGGGAGGCGGCGGGGATGAAATTTGTTGATCTAGCCATCGTCAAATCCTTTCCGTCAGTTGGTTTCTCTATGGATAATATAGATGAATCCGGAAGAAATACCTTGAAAAAATGTTCATTTGGCTGTATTTTTTTGTCAAAAAGAGTTTGAAAAAGCAACTGCGGCAGAAAACGGACCGGGGGCAAACGATTGCCGGGAGAGGACCACCGGCTTGAAAAACGCCCCGTCCGGTGATTCCGCCGCAGCAGAGCGCGCGGGGGAATGGCCATGGCATTGTATTCCAGACGGCGGACCACGCGGGTCCGGACACATAAGCCGTTCCGCTCCCGCCGGGAGTTCTTCGAAGAGAAGATTGCGCTGCGCTGCATCAGCAGCCACCACAGGATGGCGGAACCGCTTCATCAACATGACTTCACGGAACTGGTTGTGGTCGCTTCCGGCAGCTGTCTGCACCGGGTGGGAGACTCCTGTACACGGGTTTCCCAGGGGGAGGTGTTCGCCGTCGAACCCGGCACGTTGCACGGATACGAGCAGGTGGAGGATTTTCACATCTACAACATCCTTTACGATCCGGCGGTCCTGCCGCTGCACGATATTGAAACCAATTCCGGATACCGGGCGCTGTTTCTGCATGAGGAGCCCACGGCGCATCTGCTGCTCGACGAGCCGGAACTGGCGGCGATCTCTCTGAAACTCGAACAACTTCACGATATTCTGGAATCCGACCTGGCAGGACGCCACTTTCTCGGTGTCGCCCGTTTCATGGAGATCGTTTTTCAGCTCGCCGACTACTTTTCTTCCCTCGGACCGCGGGCCGGGCGGCCCGATTCGGTCGTGCTGGAGAAGATTCTCAGCTACATGGAGCAGCACTACATGCACGAGATCACTCTTGCGGCGCTTGCTGATTACGCCTTTCTTTCTGTGAGCACACTTCACCGGCTGTTCATCCGGGGGACGGGGCAGTCGCCGATGCGTTTCCTGAATGCGCTGCGGATCAATAACGCCCGGCGGCTGCTGCTGAATTCGCCGATGCCGGTTTCCGGAGTCGCCCGTGCGGTGGGATTTGCCGACAGCAATTACTTCTCTTCCTGTTTCCGGAAACAGGTTGGCTGCACTCCATCGGAATTTCGGGAAACTGCGCTGCGTTGAGAGATCGGAGGGACGCTGTTGCAGGCAACTGCGGCTTTTCCGACGGCCTCCTTTCTCCACGGATGAGCTCCTGCCGACTGTTTGCCATGATGATTCCAGGCTGTTCTGATCCAAAGTGACGTCGGCCTGTCCATCTTTCCGAACAGGGGAAATCGCGGATTCAGTCTTCTACATGAACTGTCAACGATTTTTTCATTTCCTCCCTTGACATTGAGAAAAAAATAGGTATAATAAAAAAATAACAACGTTGTTATTTGAGGGAAGCGATTCTTTGTCATGGTGACGATCAAGGATATTGCGCGGGAGGCCGGGGTAAGTTACTCGACGGTATCAGTTGCTCTGGGGAACCGGAAGACAAAACTTCCGCTGTCGGCGAAAACACGCGAGAAAGTGCTTGCTGCGGTGCGGAAACTGGGGTACCGTCGGAATGCCTTGGCCGGACAGATCCGCACCGGAAAAACTTGGAGTCTTTCGTTTGCCAGCGCAATGCTCGAGCAGGAATATGTCACCGGAATTCTGCTTGGCGTCATGGAGAAGGCTGATGAACTGGGATATTCGGTCAAGATCTGTCGTGTCCCGCGGGAAAATCCAGAAGCCGTTTACGACCGGATGCTGGAAAACCGGCAGGACGCCATCATTGCCGTCAACGAATTGCCCGGAATCGACTATCTGCTGAAGGCGGCGCGGCAGCTGCAGATCCCGGTGGGGTGCGCCGACTGCAAAAGTGATGCCGGTTATGACGTCTGTGTCTATTCTGACGACTGCCGGGGCGTGGAGGAGTCGGTGCGCCGCCTCTATGAGCTCGGCTGGCGTGATTTCACTTTCCTTTCAGAACAGCAGGCGGAACGGCATTATGTCATTCCGCGGCGGACAGGGTTCCTGAATGTGATGAAGGAGTTGCAGCTCCCTGTCGGCAGGGAGTTTTCGCGCTGGCAGATTGAGGAGATGCTGCAGTTTGCTCCGTCGCCGCGTGCGGTGATCTGTTCTTCCGACGGCGTTGCGTTGCACTTTCTGATCGAAGCGCAACGTCGAGGATTCCGCATACCCGAAGAGTATGCGGTGATCGGATTCGGCAATCTGAGTTTCGGCCGCGAGTGTTGTGTCCCCACACTCTCCACCGTTTCGCAGAACTACGAGCAGATCGGCCTCTGTGTGGCGGAAAAGCTGATTTCCCGGCTGGAGACGGGGAGTGTCCCGGCGGAAAGCTGCCGTATTCCGACGAGCGTTATTCTGCGGGAATCGACAGGTCGGATGCCGGCGTCGGGGAAAGAGTGCGCGGGGAATTTCGATGCCGGGTCCGCCGGCGGCGATCCATCGTTCGAATGCGGAATTGCACCTGTTGTGATTCGAGGAGATCAATGAAAAAAGAACGTACAGGCATCCGGGGAATCCGGATCAATCAGGCGGGATATCTGCCGCGCGCCCCGAAGCTGGCGGTGGTGGAAGCTCCTCCGGTCGAAGAATTTGAACTCCGTACCATCGGGGAAGAGGTCATCTGGAAAACGGTACTGCGAAAGAAGCTGATGCGATGCGACGGACGAACCGTCGCTGATTTCAGCGAAATCACGGCTCCTGGAGATTATTGCGTCGTCTGCGGCGAACGGGGCGGGGACTATCGGGAGAATTCCGGAGATGGATACGAGAGTTATTACTTCGTCATCCGTCCGGAGGTATACGATCCGTCGGCGCGGTTGATGGCGGAATATTTTCGCTGGCAGCGCTGCGGTTCGGAACTGGGCTGGGCCGGGCGGTGTCATCAGGATCCGGTTCCGCTGGTCGGGACTGGACGATTTCTCGACATGCGAGGCGGTTACCATCAGAGTTGTGATCTTCGCTGCTGGTCGGACGGCATCTCGCTGAGCTTGCTGGGACTTCTTCACTTCGCGGAACGGGAACATCCGCCATGGGATCGCGGGCAGCTTGCGGAGGAACTGCGCTGGGGATGTGAATACTTCCTGAAACTGATCGCGCCGGAAGGGTTTTTGTACGATTCTCAGTTTGTTCCGATCGGCTGGGGGCCACGTGACTATTACAATGTGCCGACAAATCTGGGGGCGCACTGCAACACGGTGCTGCTGTTGGCCGGGGCGGCTCGCTGTTTCCGGGAGTTTGATCCGAATTTTGCCCGGCGTTGTGAGGAAGGTGCGCGAAAAATCCATCGTTTTCTTGAGGACCCGGAAAATTTCCGGACCCCTTACGTTCCTCCTGTGAAAAATCTTCCCCGAGGAACGCAGGGGGAACATTTCTATTTTCAGAGTACGCGCGACTCCGCGGGCGGCCTCTGCGGGCGGATCGCGGCGGCGCTGGCGCTCGGAGCGCGTGAGATCGCCTTTGCCCTGGTGCCGCAGCTGCTGGAACTGCTGACGCCGGAAGGCTATTTCCGACAGGACGCGGCAAGCGCGGAAGCCGGGTTTTCCGATTGCAGTTACGGCCACGCCGGCACAGGGGATTTCGTGTTGTTCGATCTGCTTGAAGCGGGATTTGACCAGCCGGAAAAACTTGTCGAATCCGTTGCCGCCTGCGCTGCTTTTCAGGAGCGGCTTCTGGCGGAGGCCGGTTGGGAATCCATTCCGCGCTTTTTCTTCGACAGTTCCGTGGGAGAAAACAGGACGCAGCAGGGGAGCGGTTCCGTGCGGGCACTGCATTCGGCGATCTTCTGGCTGCGCGCCGCCCGGTTGCTTGAGAAACCGAAATACCGGGAGTACGCTCAACGTTGCTTCGACTGGATTTTCGGGGCCAATCCGGAGGAGGCGAGCTACATTACCGGTGTCGGTTACAACCAGAAACGCAATCCGGTGTTCGGGCAGTTCTTCCCCAGTACGCCGCAAATTCCTGGCGGAATTCACCATGTGATGAACGGCGAGTATGACATGCCTTCGGTCGGAATGGCCTTGTGGGCAGTCGCCCTGTTCAAACAGGAAATGGGAGGGTGCGAAACCGGATCATCCGGAGCTCTTGCTGATGACGGCGGAGCAGGCAAGTGCGAATGAGCGCTTCCACGTGAAATCCCGCGGCAAAAATCGACGTCTGGTGGAGACAGGGAAATCGATGGGGCTCGGAGCGGGGGATTGCGGCGTCCTGTTCCGCCACCGTTTTCGGCGAAGCGGCGACTTGCTCCTCTTCTGCTGACGGGACGGCAAAAAAAATCCCGCGGAATTTCTTCTGCGGGATTTCGGAAACTTGCGCTCGGAATCAGTAGTTCTGCGCCTCGATCTCGAAGAAGGCCTTCGGATGCTTGCAGACCGGGCAGACCTCCGGTGCCTTTTCGCCGATGTAGATGTGACCGCAGTTGCGGCACTCCCAGCGCTTCTCGCCGACCTTGACGAAAACTTCACCCTTCTTGACATTTTCAAGCAGCTTGAGATAGCGCTCTTCATGACGCTTTTCAATCGCGGCGACGCGTTCGAAGGCGCGGGCGATCGAGTCGAATCCCTCTTCCGCCGCTTCTTTGGCGAAGTTCTTATACATCTCGGTCCACTCCTCGTGCTCCCCGGCCGCGGCGGCGGTCAGGTTGGCCATGGTGTCGCCGAGGCCGCCGAGTTCCTTGAACCAGAGTTTGGCGTGTTCCTTCTCGTTGTTCGCAGTCTGCTCGAAGATCGCGGCAATCTGCTCGTAGCCCTCTTTCCGGGCGACCGAGGCGAAATAGGTGTACTTGTTGCGGGCCTGCGATTCACCGGCAAACGCGTATGCGAGGTTTGCGGCGGTTTTGCTGTTCTTGAGATCTGCCATTTTTCATTCTCCTTCGGTTGTATTTGCGTTCCGCCTCTCCGGCGGATCCGTCTCGTTGTTTAACATAGCGGGAAAAGCGGAAAAAGCAAATCAAAAATCAGTAATTATTATTAAAAATATGTTTTACTGCAGCAATCGGCCGGTAAAGGTGTGATAACCCGTGAACGGGAACGGTTCGGAATTGACAACCCAGGGGAAGTCGCGACCGTCGATCAGCCGGTTCTCCGCATAGGCACGTTGAATCGCTTCGTCGATGCCGTCAATCACCTGGTAACTGGTGCCGGCGGGGGTGACGGCGGCATGGAAGCCACCCTCCGGAACCGGTCGAACCGGAATCGAGTCGAAGGCGGCGTTGCAGACGAGGGTATGGCACATGGCGATTTCCGGCGTGCAGATGAAAGCCGTGGGATCTTTGAGCCGCTTTTCCAGCGCATCGTAGATGTGAACACGCATGTCACTGCCCTGCGTGGAGGCGAATTCTTCGACCACTTCGCCGGAGTTGAGGCGAACCGTGGTCCGGCTGGTGGTGTACTCAATCGAGCCTTCTTCGCCGATGATGGCGGAATAGGGGGTGTCGTTCTTCACGCTGCAATGGGTTACATAAAAGAGAATGGTTTTCCCTTCCCGGGTGGTGATTTCAAGATCGGCGGTATCGCAGCTTTCAATCGGATTGGCCCGGTACATCGCGCCGCGGATGGTTTCCGGAGTGCCGGTGGTGTCGAAGCGGTCTCCGGAATAGAAGCAGAGCAAATTCAGATAGTGGGCGAGGGCGTTGGTGTAGGGACTGTCGAGAATCGGATTCTCCACCGTTCCGATTTTGCCCGCCCAGTTGTTGCGGTGGTAATAAACGACATCGCGGGGCCAGAGACCGTAGGATTTGAGGATTTTCACCCTGCCGATCCGTCCGGCGAGAAGCATCTCCTTGATTCGGCGGGTCTCCGGCTGATACATGGTCTGGTACCCGACCGCGACGAACTTTCCGGTGCGTCGCGCGGCCTCCCGCATCGTTTCCGCATCGGCCACGGTCGGCGCGATCGGTTTTTCCACATAGACGTTGGCACCCGCCTCCAGTGCGGCGACGGTCATGGGCGTATGCAGCGCGATTCCGGTCGGAATAAAGCAGATGTCGATTTTTCCAGCCAGTTCCCGGAGCATCTCCCGGTAATCGGTGAAGAGGGGACAGCCGATGCTGCGCAGCCAGGCGCATTTCTCAGGTTCTTCCGCCTGATTGATGACAGTGGCGCCGACCGGCCGGATACGGCCCGCGGCGTGCTCTCTTACGAAGTCCTGATAATGAACCGCTCCGAAGCCGGAGACGCCGATGATTGCAGCATTGAACATCTTTTTTCGCCTGAATATTTGCCAGAGTTCCGTTGATAACCTGATTTGTTAAAATAGCATGGAAAGGGGTTCGTTTCAAGTGGAGAGGCGGTCACTCCGCCGGATTCGCTCTTTTTTCCGGCGGCTCCGGTGCGGGCTGAAAATACCGGCTGAAGAACTCCGCCGCCAGAGGAGCACAGCTTTTTCCGCCGGAACGTCCTTCTTCAATCATGATGGCTGCGGCATAAGTTTTCCCATTGCGGGTGACGAAGCAGATGAACCAGGTGGTGAGGCGGCGGTCGCTGCGCGGACCGACTTCCGCGGAACCGGTTTTCCCGTAAAGGTCGAATCCGGGCAGAGCGGCTTCCCGGCCTGAGCCGTGTGGAGAATTGACGACGTTGTACATGCCCTGACGGACGGTTTCCAGATGCTCCGGAGTGGTTGCGAGCCGGCTGCGCCGGAGAGGTTTGCGTTCCCGCACCACATTGCCGTAGGGATCCACCACCTGTCGGACGAGATGCGGCTGCCAGACGTCGCCGCCGTTGGCGAGGGCGGCGGTGAAGAGGGCCGCCTGCAGCGGCGTTACCGTGACCATTCCCTGGCCGATGGAAAGCAGCGCGGTATCGTAGGCGTTCCAGCCGGTGCGATAAAGGCGCCGTTTTGCGGCATCGGAGGGGAAGGTGCCGCTTCCTTCCGGCAGTTCTACCCCGGTTTTTCGACCGATTCCAGCGGAGGCAAGCACGGTGGCGATCCGGCCGAGGCCGGTTTTGAGTCCGTGCGCGATCATGTAAGGATTGCAGGATTTTTCCAGGGCCGAGATGAGGTTCACTTCGCCGTGGCCGCCGCTTCGCCAGGAGGCGCAGCGGATCGTGGCGTTCCCGACGGAGATACCGCCGTCGCAGAAAAGGGTGCTCTCCGGCTTGACGCCTGCGTTGAGCAGGGCGAGCGCGACCAGCGGTTTGAGGATGGAGCCCGGGGTGTAGACGCCCTGAAACGCCCGGTTGATGAGCGGCCGTTCCGGGTTGTTGAGCAGAGACTGGTAGTATTCCCGGCGGAGGATCGGAGTGAATTCTCCCAGATCGTAGGCCGGATTGCTCGCGGCGGCGAGAATGTCGCCGTTGGCCGCGTCGAGCAGAACGAATGCTCCCCGTTTGCCGACGAGCAGTGATTCTGCGATCTCCTGAGCACGGGAGTCGATGGTAAGGATCACGTTGTTGCCGTGAAGCGGTTCAATCTTTTCGATCAGGCTCTGGCGAATGTAACCGAGATGATCCACCTGAACCAGGGAGTAGCCCGGCAGGCCGAGCAGACCCAGCGGCGCCGCCGGCGAGCCGGGAACGGCCCGGGGATCGATCGCGCTGTCGGGCAGCCGGTCAAATTCCCGTTCGATGCCGTCGCGGCCGACCAGATCGGGCACGTAATAGAAGAAATCGCGCCGGTCGGCTGCATTCTCTCTGCTCTCCGGGCGGGTGGAACCGATGAGATGCGCTGCCAGTCTGCCGCAGGGATAGATCCGGGTTTCACCGGGTTCGATGTCGATGCCGCGGAATGCGCGGGCGCACTCCAGGGCACGCGCGGTTTCCCGCGGAGAGAGCTGCTTGAAGACGGTGATCGGCAGTCCGGGCCGGGTATTCAAATGGCGGTTTACGGTCTCCTCGATGAGCGGATTTTTTCTGCCGATGTCGGCGGCGATCGCCTCCGCCGCGTCAAGCATGTAGCGGACCGATTTCGAACGGCGTCCGAGCCGCATCTCTTCCGGATAGAAAACCAGATTGTTTTCCGCGCGGTTGCCCGCGAGCAGTCTGAGATCGGCGGAGAAGATCTTGCCGCGCCGGGCGGGAATGCGGATTCGCCGGATCGATTGGCTGGAAATCTTCTTTCGATGTTCGTCACCGGATTGAATCTGGACCAGGTAGAGCTTGCCGGCCAGCAGCAGAAATCCGGCAAGAAAAAACAATCCGAGCAGCAGAACGCGGAGCTGGCCGGGGGCGAGAATGCCGGCCAGGAGCAGGGGGGCTTTTCCCTGTTTCATGAGTTCCTCCTGCGACCGGGATTGACCGTGTGTTCCTTGACGGTGCGCGGTCGGCTTCCCCAGCGGCGGCGCTCCAGCGGCGACTGGTTTTTACCGAGAAACCGGGGCAGGTCGAGCGCGCCGGAAAGCGCGTCGAAAAGAAAGACCACACAGGGAAGCAGAACCATTCCGGCCGCGCCGTGGAAAAGAAGTTCCCAGAGCAGTGTTCCGGAGGAAACGCCGCTTCCTCCCGCCCAGCGGATGAACAGCGCATCGCCGAGCGTGTTGATCACGCCGATCGCCATGCCGGGCATCGCCGCATCCAGGAGATGGTCCATATGTTTGCGTCGCAGTCCCCAGCCTGCCGCCAGCGCCGCCGCCAGCAGAAACGGACTCAGAAGCAGCGGTCGGTGGAGGAGCAGATCGAGAACCAGCCCGGTCGCGGCGGCTCCGATCAGAGCGTTGCGGAACGAATCCGCGCAGGCGAAGTAGAAGAGTACATAAGCGGTCAGGCGGATGGAGAATCCCGCGTTGCCGGCGACAAGTTCCAGGAGCAGCGCGAAGGCCGTCATGGTGATTTCGAAGCCGGCTTTCATGGCGTCTCTTTGCTCCGTTTTGCCACGATGACGAAACGGATGCTGTCGAATTCGGCGGAGGGCCGGAGCAGTCCGGAGAGATACAGGGCGTTGGAGAAGCGGTTCGGCGCTTCGTCGACATAACTGAGTTCTCCCACGTTGATCCCGCCGGGAATATTCGTTTCAAATCCGGTGGTAAGCGCGGCTTCGTGAAGGGTGTAGCGGTACTGGGCGGGGAGATACCCGACGGGAATGCGGCCCGGCGCCGGATGGCGCTCTCCGGCGTTGGTTATGCCGGTTGCTCCGGTGGCCGGAAACAGTACCGACAAACGCAGATTCGGACTGTAGAGCGTGATTACGTCGGCGGTATGTTCGCCGACCCGGTCGACGACGCCTGCCAGAAGGGGACGCCCTTCCGGAGTGACGGTGAGAACCGCCGCTCCCGCCGTGATGCCGTCACGGCTGCCGCGATTGATGGAGAACCGTTCGTTCCAGAGCAAAGGGTCGCGCAGGATGATTTCGGCGGCGGAGTAACTCCAGCCGGCCGGGATCGGCAGGTCGAGCAGCCTGCGCAGCGAGGTGTTTTCTCGGAAAAGCTCCCCGGATGCGGCGGCCTGAACCGCGAGCTGCCGGTTCGTTTCCTGCAGCTGTTCAAGCCGGGCGGCGAGCTGGGCCCGGCTGTAGAGCAGCAGCGACTGGTCGGAAACGGCATCCACGCCGGAACGGAGCAGTTCGAGGTAAGGATAAAAAAAGTCGCCGAACAGCCGCCCGGCTCCGAGGCGGAGCGAGCGGTATCCGGCGAATCCCAGCAGGAGCACGATCGCAAGGGCGGCGATGAGGATAAGCCGCCGGTCGAACTTGTGTCCTGACGTTGCCATCGGTTTGCGTCACCTCTTTCCCGTCGTTGTGACGGCGTTTCAGCAGGAGAGTTTCCGCTTGATTTCGATGAGTTCGCGATCCGCGTCGCGGAGCAGTTCATCGAGAAGTTCGCGGATGGTGATGACCTTGTCGACCAGACCGACCGACTGCCCTGCCATCAGCGAACCCATCTCCACATCCCCTTCGACGGCGGCACGGCGCAGGGCGCCGATCCAGAACTTTTCGACCTCTTCCTGGGCCTGCTGGCGATGGATGGTTCCCGCCTCCAGTTCCCGGAGCAGTCGGAGCTGGAGCGCTCCGAATTCAGCGGTTCCGCGGTTGCGCAGCGCCCGCACCGCGACCACCGGCAGCTTGGAGTCATACTGCGGTGTGGAGACCGCGTCGCGTGCGTTGGCATGAATGAACGCCTCCTTGAAGGCGGGGTGGACGTTGGATTCTTCGGTCATGACGAACCGGGTGCCGAGCTGGACGCCCGCAGCGCCCATGAGCAGCATATGGGCCATCATCTTGCCGGTACCGATGCCGCCGGCGACGAAGATCGGAATCTGGTCGCAGAAACGGTAGAGCACCTGCTGAACCAGGACGGTGGTGGAGACGTGGCCGATGTGGCCGCCGGCTTCGCTGCCTTCAAGAATGATCGCATCCGCACCGAAACGGATCATCCGTTCCGCAATCGAGATGGTCGAGGCGAAGCAGAGCACTTTTGCCCCGGTCGCCTTGGCCGCCGCGATCTCTTTTTCGCGGGGGAAGCTGCCGGCGAAGACGATGTAGGGAACCTTCACCTCCGCGAGCATTTCCAGGTGGGAATGATAGGCCGGGGCGATAGTGATCAGGTTGACTGCGAACGGCTTATCGGTGCGCTCCTTCATTTCTGCGATCTGAGCGCGGAGCACTTCGGTGGGGGCGTTGCCGCCGGCGAGGCAGCCGAACGCTCCGGCGTTGGCAACCGCGGAGACCAGTTTCGGTTCGGAAACCCAGGTCATCGCACCGCAGATGATCGGATATTTGACGCCGAGAAATTCGCTGCCGCGTTTCAGCAGCGGCCGGACATTTGCATACTCTTCCATAACTGACAGACTCTGTAAATTTTGGTTGTTTTCCCTCTTTTCCCTTGATCCGTTCCCCCGGATCTCTCCTGCCGACGGGAAGTCAATCGGCAATCCATAATATAACACCCGGCCGAAGAAATTGCAATGAAGTTCTTTTGGACTCTCCTATTCGTCAAGATACCGCTGTTCGACCCGTTCGAGCAGTCGGCCTGCCTTTTCTGAGAGATACGACGGCGTTGCGCGGAGCGCTTCCACCCGGTCGGTGTAACGTTCCGCGGGCGTCGCCGCCTGCCGGGCATAGTCGTCGAGTTTCTCCTCCAGACGGGCACGGCGGGGAAAATAGCGTTTCACTTCGGAGAGAGCATTCCGGAAGCGTCCGGCCGCGGCGGGACCGGCCGGATCCTCCGGCTTGAGCGGCAGCAGCTGGAGCGCTTCGATCAACTCCCGATAACGGGAGACGACTTCCGGAGAATTTCCCGGCGCAAGACGGTGGATTTCGTTGATTTTTCCGTTGCGCAAATCGAGAGCATCCGGTCTTCCGGCGATCCGTTCGGGGAGGGTGTCAAGCGGAACTGTTTCGGTTTTTCCAGTGGCGTTTCCGTCGGCGTCCAGGAGCGGCAGCACCAGCCGGTCGATTTTTCGAAACTCCGCCTCCGCGATTTCCGGCGGCCGCGGTGCGAAGAGGTGCCAGACGGTGCGACGGGCGCACTGCTCGAGAAAACGCTGGATGTCAACCGGTTCTTTGCTGTCGGCGGAACCGGATTTCGCGGCCGCGTTCCGCAGTACCCGGTCGATCGTGGAGGCGCGGACATGTTCCGCGGTATGCGCCGGGTCGGCGGAAAGCACTGCGTAGTCGAACAGGGCATTATCCGTCGGCGAGGTGAGGCCGTAGAGGATTTCCAGCAGGAGCCGGGAAAATTCCCGATACCATTTCAGCTCTCCCGGTGCGAACCGGAGGGGATCCAGGCCGCCGGTCATATAGCGGAAATCCGGCAGGGAAAGTCCCGCCGCCAGCAGCGCCCGGGTGATCGGATACTGGCGGTTGCTGCGCAGCAGCCGTTCCGGCCCCAGCTGCTCTTCCATTTCCGCCCGGATTCCGGCGGCGATCCAGATCGGCAGATAGGCCGGATTCTGCGGCGCGGGACCGCCGCGCTTGGCAAGCAGCAGCACTCCTGCAAGCCGCCGCCAGAGCTCCAGGTCGTCCCGCCAGCCGGGAACGGCGGGGTTGAACTCCAGAACCCAGTTGTTGCGGCGGGTGCGGAAGAGCACCCCGCCGGGAGGCGCTTCCGGCGAGGCGGTGATGCGGCACCGGATCGGCGAGCGCCGGGAGTTCACCCGGAACACCGTGCACAGCTGCCGGTCGAACGCCTTGAGCAGTTCCGCGGTTTCCGCCGCATCGTCGCCGCTTACGGCAAGTTCTACGCCGTCGGAAGTGACGACTCCGGCCGCGTGAAGGGTGCAGGCTGCGAACAGCAGCGCCGCCGCTGTTTTCAAGATATCCGAAATAAACATCGAACCGGGATTTGTTTTTTTCTGTTTGGCGATGTAGTTTATTGAAAATATAATCCTGAAATGCGGCAAAGACAAATCATGAGCAGAAATAACCGGGAAATTGAATTGTATCCGACTGCGCTCACCATCGCCGGGAGCGATTCCGGCGGCGGGGCGGGCATCGAAGCTGATCTGCGAACGTTCAACGCGTTCGGCGTCTACGGATGCGTGGCGCTCACTGCGGTCACCTCGCAGAATCCGCTCGAAGTGCGGCGGGTGGATCCCGTTCCAGCAGCGGGAGTCCGCTGTCAGATCGAAACGGTGATGGACCGGATACCGGTTCGTTTCGCCAAAAGCGGCATGCTCTGCGACGCAGCGATCGTCGACGTGGTTGCGGAGGTGGTGGAGGCGCGCGGGCTCCGGCTGGTTTGCGATCCGGTGATGGTTTCCACTTCCGGAGTGAAGCTGCTGGCGGACGATGCGGTCGAACGGATGCGGAACCGGCTCATTCCGGCCGCCGACTGGGTGACCCCGAACATTCCGGAGGCGGAGCTTCTGCTCGGCCGTCGCCTTGCCGGAGCGGATGACTACCGCGACGCGGCGCTCGAGTGTTACGAACGCTGGGGTGTTTCGGTGCTGCTGAAGACCGGCCACGCTCGCGGCGGCGGAAAATCCGCGGTCGATTTTGTCTGCCGGGATGGGGAGGTCTACCAACTCAGCTCTCCTCGGATTCCCGATGCGGCGGCGGCTTCGCACGGCACCGGATGCACACTGAGTGCGGCGCTCGCCGCCGCCTTTGCCCTGGAGCTGCCGTGGGAGCAGGCGCTGTGTGAAGCGAAAGGGTTCGTTCTCGGCTCTCTGCGCGAGGCGGTGTGGATTGCTCCGGAGATTCCGGCGATGTATCCGCCGGTGGAGGACAGCGTGGGGCAGGTGCGGCTGGAACCGGCGACGGAGGTGCACTGAGGTGTTTTTTCGAGTTTTGGCAATCCTTCTGCTTGCGGCCGGACTGGCTGCGGAGAGCGGGGCGGCGAGCGTGCGGACCGTCACTGCCGCCGGTCGCAGCTACGCCAATTTGTACGATGTGTCGATGCGCCATAACATGCGTTTTGCACGGACGAAGACTGCGCGGGTTCTCTCCAGTCGCACCGACCGGATGACCATCTATCAGGAGAAGCGGTACATGTTTCTCAACGGGGTGCGCATTTCGCAGTGTTTCAGTCCGATTTTGCGTGCCGGAACGCTCTATGTAAGCTCCCTGGATCTGAACAAGACAATCGATCCGCTGCTCGGCTCCCGGAAGGGATTCCGGCATTCGATCCGTACAATCATGCTCGACATCGGGCATGGCGGAAAAGACCGGGGGGCGGCAGGGCGGAGTTCGCTGGAGAAGGACATTACGCTCCGGCTGGGCAGGCGTCTGGCGGCGGTGCTCCGCGCCTGCGGCTACCGGGTGATCCTGACCAGAAACTCCGACATCTATCTGGATCTGGACAAGCGCAGCGCCCTTCAGCGGAAATATGGAGCGGATCTCTTCCTTTCGCTGCACATCAACTCCGCCGCGGACCGTTCGGTGAGCGGCATCGAGACGTTCTGCCTCACGCCCCCCGGAGCTCCCTCCAGCAATGGCGGGAAGGCGATCTGGACGAAATACAACGGCAACGCCTTCGATCCCAACAACATTGTTCTGGCCTACAATGTCCAGCGTTCACTGCTGGCGCGGACCGGTGCGACCGACCGCGGAGTCAAGCGGGCGCGCTTTGCCGTGCTGCGCGACATCCGCTGCCCGGGGGTGCTGATCGAGGTGGGATTCCTGTCGAACCTGCAGGAGGAACGGAATCTGAACAGCGCCTCCTACATTGAAAAACTTGCACGCGGTATCGCCGACGGAGTCATCAAATATCATCATTCACTGGCACAGTGAACAACGGTCGGGAGGACGATGCGGGGATGAGTCGGGCGAAGGCGCAGGTGGGAATCCGGGAGGTCGCGCGGGAAAGCGGCGTCTCTCCTGCCACCGTGTCGCGGGTGTTGCGCGGGCATCCCGGCGTTCGCGAGCCGGTGCGGCTCAAAGTGCTTCAGGCGGCGGAAATGCTGCAATACCATCCTGATCTGTCGGAGGAGGGCGGCGCGATAGCCGTGATCCTGCCGGAACTTGCCGGCAGTTCGGCGCTGGGCAACTACCACGATCAGCTTCTTCCTCCGTTGCTTGCGGAAATTCACCGGCGCGGGTTTCAGGCGGTGCTGGTGCCGCTGAACGATCTGAGTCTGCTCCGCCGCGCCTTTCCCGTCGGAGCGATTGCCTGCGCCGCCAGCGGCGAAATCGCCCGCAACTGGGACAATCGTTTTGCGATTCCGCTGGTGGTGATCAACAATCTTGGCGGCCGTCTCCGGAACGCGTTCTGCGTCTCCTCTGACGAGGAGCAGGGAATGCGTCTTGCGGTGGCGCATCTCGTCCGGAAGGGGCACCGCCGAATCGGACTCCTGATCGACGGCTCACCGGAGCGGACGATTTCCAAACAACGGCGGCGGGCCGGATTCCTTCAGGCGCTCCGGGAATTTCGCTGCGAGACGGCTCCGGGGCTGATCCAGAACGGAGTTTCCGAGGCATGGCTGGAGGAGATCGGCCGGATCATCCGGGCCGGCGCGACCGCGTTGATCTGCTGTGGGGAATCGAGCGGGTACCGGGTTGATTTTGCTTTGAATCTCTATCGGAAACGGGTTCCGGAAGAGCTCTCCGTAATCTCCTTTGAAAACGGCTGTTCCCGATTCTGTACGCCGCCCCATACGACGCTGAGTCAGGATTTCCGCCGGATCGCGTTCGAATCCCTTGAACTGCTCGAGCTCGTGATCCGCGATCCGGCGCAGGGCAATTCGCGACAGGTCCCTTACACGCTGATCGAACGGGAATCCGTTGCAAGCCGGGAGAGTTGAGAATTCCAGCACCCCGGAGCTTGAAAAATCCCGGTTTTGTGGTATGGTAGAACCAATGGCCCGACAGGGGTCTCTTCCAATCTGAATGAGGAGGGTTTTATCATGTGGGATGTCGGAGTGGATATTCGTGATGTGCAGGTAATCCGGACTCGTACCGACGTGTATTTCGGCGTGGGAGCCATCGATTCCATCGATGCGATTGCCGGGCAGATGGCGGCCCGGGGGATCAAAAGCGCGCTGGTCGTCACCGGCCGCAGCGCCTATAAGGTGACCGGAGCCTGGGCGAAAATCGCGCCGGCGCTCGACCGGGTGAAGATCCGCTACGCGGTGTACGACGGCGTGACGCCGAATCCCACGACGGGGCAGGTGGACACCGCCGTGGCGCTCGGAGCCGACATCGAAGCCGGAGCGGTGATCGCCATCGGCGGCGGCAGCGCCATCGATGCGGGGAAGGGGGCGGCGATTCTGCTTCGGAATCCGGGGAAGACAGCCGCCTCACTGTTCAACTGCGAATTTGCTCCGAAGGAAGCTCTGCCGATTCTGGCGGTCAACCTGACGCATGGAACCGGTTCCGAATCGAACCGCTTTGCCGTGGTGACCGATACGGAGAAGAATTTCAAGCCGGTGATCGCCTTTGACTGCATTTATCCCACCTGGGCGATCGACGATCCCGCGCTGATGGCGACCCTGTCGGAGAAGCAGACCCGCTTCGTGAGCATTGACGCCGTCAACCATGTGATTGAAGCGGCGACCAGCCGTTCGGCCAATCCGCTGGCGGTGATGCTGGCCGAAGAGACGGTGAGGCTGGTGGCGAAGTATCTGCCGCTTGCGCTTCGCGAACCGGGAAATCTGACGGCACGCTACTTCCTGGCCTACGCGGCGATGATCGCCGGCGTCGCCTTCGACAACAGCCTGCTGCATTACACGCATGCACTGGAGCATCCGCTCAGCGCGGTTCGTCCGGATCTGGCACACGGTCTGGGGCTGTCGATTCTGCTGCCCGCCGTCGTAAAGGAGATCTATCCTGCCCGGTCCGTCGTCCTCGCCGACCTGCTCGCTCCGATTGTGCCGGGGCTGACCGGGGTGCCGGGAGAAGCGGAGAAGGCTGCAAAGGGGGTGGAGCAGTGGCTGGTTTCGGTCGGCGTCTCCGAAAAGCTGGCGGATTTCGGGTTCACTGCGGACGACGTGGACAGTCTGGTCGATCTGACGTTGCAGACGCCGTCGCTCTCCGGTCTGCTTGAACAGGCGCCGACGGAGGCGAATCGTCTTTCCATTGCGTCGATCTACCTCAATTCGCTGGGCTGGATTTCGTAATCCGACCGGTCAGAGAATGGTGTAGCCGCCGTCGGCGAGCAGATTGGCTCCGTAAACGAATCCGGCGTCGTCGGAGGCGAGAAAGAGTACCGCTCGGGCGATCTCTTCGGGCCGGCCGAAGCGACCGAGCGGTTGAAGTTTGAGAAAGGACTCCATGCCGCGCGCTTCGTCGCCGGTGTCGCGCGCTCCGGCATGGAGGCCGGGGGTGTCGGTTGTGCCGGGGGCGATTGCGTTGACCCGGATGTTATGGGGCATCAGGGCGATTGCGGCCGCCCGGGTGAAGGCTGCGACGCCGCCTTTTGAGGCGTGGTAGGCGATATAACCGGGGGAGCCGACGAAGGCGAAGGTGCTGGAAAAGTTGACGATGACGCCCGGATGATGGTGCGCGATCATGATTTTTGCCGCTTCGCGGGTGAAGTGAAAGGTTGCGGTGAGATTGATGTCCAGCACCCGGCGGAATTCTTCGTCGGAGGTTTCCAGAAGAGGTTTGTTGAGCTGGCTGGCGGCGTCGTTGACCAGGATGTCGATGGTTCCGAGATGGTCGGCCGCAGTTTTGAGAGCTTCGTCAGCCTGCCGGCTGTCGGAGACGTCACAGGGGAGGAACAGGGCTTGGCCGTTCAGAGCGGCGGCGGTCGCCCGGCCGTTTTCGCGGTCGCAGTCCAGAATGACGATTCGTGCGCCCTCGGCGACGAAGAGTTCCGAGACGGCGCGGCCGATTCCGTTGGCGCCGCCGGTGATGACGGCGCATTTCTGTTTCAGTTTCATTGCGAAGACTCCTTGGAGAGGGTTGCTGAAGTATCGAATAATTTAGCATTATTTTTGTGGAAATCAACGGGGGACGGGCAATAAACAGATTGTCCGGAACGTTTTTTGGGAAAGGGTTTTGTCCAGTCAGGGATAACGGAGGTTGAAACGGATGAAAAAATTTTTAAAATTGTTGTTGGTTCTGATCGTGCTGGCCGCGCTCGCCGCCGGCGGGGTGTGGGCGTATCGAACCTGGCTGCAGAAGAGCGACATCATTCAATATAATACCGAGAGCGTGACGCGCGCCGACGTCGCCAGCACCATCAGTGCGACCGGCACCGTAGAGCCGGAGGAGCTGGTCAACGTCGGAGCCCAGGTGAATGGGAAGATCGTCACTTTCGGCATCGATGCGAACGGCAAGAGCGTCGATTACGGTTCTCCGGTCAAGCAGGGAATGGTGCTTGCCAACATCGACGACGTTTTGTATGCGGCGGAGGTCCGTTCCGCCCAGGCTGCGGAGCAGGAGGCACAGGCTTCGATTCTCAGTGCCAAAGCCAGCATCAAGCAAGCGGAAGCGAAGCTCGCGCTGGCGAAGAACAACTGGGAGCGTGCGCAGGATCTCTATCCCAAACAGGCGATGGCGAAGAGTGAATATGATGATGCGGAAGCGGAATTTCTCGCCGCGACCGCGTCCAAACTGGTATCCGAAGCGTCTCTGGCGCAGGCGGAGGCGCAGCTTGCCACCGCCGAAGCATCGCTGGACAAGGCGTCGCGCAACCTCGGCTACTGTGTGATCAGCTCGCCCGTTGACGGGGTCATCATCGACCGCCGGGTCAGCATCGGGCAGACCGTGGTTTCGAATATGAGTGCATCGAGCATCTTTCTGATTGCCAAGGACCTGAAGCGGATGCAGGTGTGGGTTTCGGTCAATGAAGCGGATATCGGCAGCATCAAGCCGGGCATGCCGGTGGAGTTCACTGTGGACGCTTTCCCGAACCGGGTGTTCAAGGGGGAGGTCTTTAAAATCCGTCTTAACGCGACCATGTCTCAGAACGTGGTCACCTATGTGGTGGAGGTCGCGACGGACAACTCCAACGGGGTTTTGCTGCCCTATCTTACCGCCAATGTGAAGTTCATTCGCGACAGCCGTTCCGGAGTGCTCACCATCCCGAATGCCGCGCTGCGCTACCTGCCGGAAGTCGGACAGGTGCCGGAGCAGTATCGCGAAGAGCTCGCCGCCGCCGCCGAACTGCGCGGCAAAAAAGAGCGGATCATCTGGGTGCTGGAGGGGGATTCGCTGCGGCCGCTCCGGGTCAAGACCGGACTCAACGACGGAATTGTCACGGAAATTTCCGGCGACGGTCTGGAAGAGGGAATGCAGGTCGTGACCGGCACCTCCGTCATCTCGGCGGAGCAGGCGGCCGCCGACAATCCCGGCGGCAGTCCCTTCCTGCCGAAACCGCCGCAGCGGAGAAATCGTAAATGAAACTCATTGAACTCAGGGATATCACAAAAACCTATTTTCTCGGGGAGATCGACGTGCCCGTTCTCAAGGGGATCACCCTGTCGATCGACCAGGGGGAGTATGTCGCTCTCATGGGAGCGTCCGGTTCCGGGAAGAGTACGCTGATGAACATTCTCGGCTGCCTGGACCGCCAGACCTCCGGGGATTACCTGCTCGAGGGGGAAGAGGTGGGGCGCGCCTCCGGTGACCGCCGGGCGCAGGTGCGCAACCGCAAGATCGGATTCGTTTTCCAAAGCTTCAATCTGCTTCCACGCACGACTGCGCTGGAGAATGTCATTATGCCGCTGGCCTATACCGCCGGCGGTCTCTCGCGCCGGGAACGCCGGAAGCGGGGGATCGAGATGCTCGAACGGGTTGGTCTTGCCGATCGAGTCTATCATTATCCTTCGCAGCTGTCGGGCGGCCAGCAGCAGCGGGTGGCGATTGCCCGCGCGCTGATCAACCACCCGCCGGTGCTGTTTGCCGACGAACCGACCGGGAACCTCGATTCGCGCACCAGCGAGGAGGTCATGCGGATGTTCAGCGAACTCAATGCCGAAGGCATCACCGTCATTCTGGTCACTCACTCCGTGGAGATTGCCGGCTTTGCCAAACGGTCGATTCATGTGCAGGACGGGCAGATTGTCCGCGGCACCTATGAAGGAAAGGCGGTGCAGTCATGAAACTCGGCAGTACTGTCAATGTCGCGCTCAAGGCATTGATGCGCAATCCCACCCGGGCGCTGCTCACGACGCTCGGGATCGTCATCGGCATCGCAGCGGTCATCACGATGATGGAGATCGGCAACGGCTCCTCGCATTCGATCAAGGCCTCCATTGAGAAGATGGGGGCGAACACCATTCTGGTGATTCCGGGAGCGTCCCGTCGCGGCGGCGTCAGCCAGGGCTCCGGGAGCCGGATGACGCTGACACCGCAGGACTGCGAAGCGATTCTGCGGGAGTGTTCATCTGTCGGTCGCGCCGTGCCGATGGTGAATGCGCAGGGATATCAGGCCATTTCCGGAAACGTCAACTATGCGCCGCGGCAGATCGTCGGCAGTGCGCCGGACTTTTTGATCATCCGCAACTGGGAGATCGGGGAGGGGCGCAACTTCACGGAGCGGGAGGTGGAATCCCGGGCCAGGGTCTGTCTGGTCGGTTCGACGATCGTGCGTGAAGTGTTCGGCGGCCGTTCGCCGATCGACAGCGAGGTGCGGCTCAAGGATACCGCCTTCAAGGTGATCGGCGTGCTCAAGAGCAAGGGGGCGAATATGATGGGGGCGGATGAGGACGATGTGATCATCGCCCCGTGGACGACGGTCCGGCTGCGGTTGACCGGCTTGAAGACCGGAACCGCGACCGATACGACCAGTACGGCGGCCACCAGCCCCTCCGATCTCTATCCGGCGGAAGGAATCGCCTTCTATCCGGAGCCCACTGAAAACGCGGAAACCGACACGCTGCTGGTGCCGAAGTTTATTCAGGTGGATATGATTCTTTTGACGGCGGTTTCACCGGACCGGGTCGGAGACGTTGAGGACGAGGTCACGGCCCTGCTGCGGGAACGTCACCGGCTCAAGCCGGATCAGCCCAATGACTTTCGAATCCGCAACTCGGCGGAATTCATGAAGATGCTGTCGAGCACTTCGACGGTGATGACCAATCTGCTGCTCGGCGTGGCGTTGATTTCGCTGGTGGTCGGCGGGGTGGGGATCATGAACATCATGCTGGTTTCCGTGACGGAACGGACCCGGGAGATCGGGCTTCGCATGGCGGTGGGGGCGCGTTCGCAGGATATTCTTCAACAATTCCTGATCGAGTCGATGGTGCTCTGTCTGGTGGGCGGCATTGTCGGAATTCTTCTGGGGCATGGTTCCGCGCTTCTGGTGGAGAAATACCTCAACTGGCCGATTCAGTCCAGTCCCGGGGCGGTGGTCGCCGCGGTGCTGGTTTCGGCGGCGGTCGGAGTGATTTTCGGGTTTTACCCGGCTTGGAAGGCGTCGCAGCTGGACCCGATTGAAGCGCTCCGTTACGAATAGGCGGGGGCTGGTTGCGGCAGCTGCCGGTTTTCCGCAGAGGTCCGGAAAATTCCTTCCGGTTCTTCTGCGGAATTTTTTTATGAAAATTGCATTTTTGAGCTTGCAAAGCGCAATAAACCGGCATATATTAAATGACATGGCAAGAGAAAATGCGAGTGTAGCTCAGTTGGTAGAGCATCACGTTGCCAACGTGATTGTCGCCGGTTCGAATCCGGTCACTCGCTCCATTTTTCGATCAGCCGCGCAGGTGCGAGTGTAGCTCAGTTGGTAGAGCATCACGTTGCCAACGTGATTGTCGCCGGTTCGAATCCGGTCACTCGCTCCATTTTTTTTGCCTTTTTTCCGAATGTCCGGCCTGGACGATGAAATGCCGGCGGCGGGTCAATTTGCTCGAAGCGTGCGCAGACGGGTGAGCAGGTCGATCAGCTGTTCGCGAACATGCGCGAGCAGTTCGATGTGAAGCTCCAGCATCTCCCGGAGGGAATGCTGGATCCCGGCAAGTCTGGAGAGTTCTCCGGTCAGTTCGTTGAGGTCGGAGAGGGAACGTTTGCCGAGGCTGAGTTTCAATGCCCGGTCGCGTGTCTCATCGGTGTCGATAAAGTCGGCGACGCGGGCGAGCAGTTTTGCGTAGGCACAGCTGACGCCGAGACCAGGCAATTCCAGGTCGGCACGGAGCCGGGAGGCCGCGAGCATGTTCCACTCTGCCGCGAGATGATCGAGCTGGTCGACCACTTCACTGCCGGGACGGCGGGGAGATTCCTCATCGTCAAACTCCTCGTCATCTTCTTCCGGAGAGCCGTGCCACGCGCGCAGAGAATCGGGATTCTGGGCAATGGGAACCAAGTCCGGCCGTGAGAGCAGGGAGCTGAAGATCATCTCCTCCTCGCCCGGCAGGTCAAGACAGGCGGGGAGTTCCCGGTAGTAGCAGCTGATTCTGCGCTCATCGCGACGGATCTCGTGCTCCCACTGAAACTCGTTCCAGTTGTCCTGCGGTCGATGATGGGATTCTGCCATTGCTCCCGAGCCTTCAATGTTTTTCCGCCAGAGTGCGGATCGCCTCTTCGCTGGGGACTTCTCCCCAGAGTCCTTCCAGGTTGTAACGGTCGCGTGTTTCCGGCAGCATCAGGTGTACGATGACGCTGCCGAAATCGAGCAGAATCCAGCCGCTTGCGGTCTCCCCGTTTTCAGAGAGGGGGTGGATCTTATAGAGATCGCGCAGCTGGCGCTCGATGAAATTTGCAAGCGCACGCAGCTGAGGTTCGGAGTTCGCGGTGGCAATTACGAACCAGTCTGCGACCGAGGACTGCGGGCCGACATGAATTTTGAGTACATGTTCGGCCAGTTTTTCCTCTGCGAGCCTGCCGCAGAGATCGGCGAGTTCAGCGGGGGCCGGTTTCTTCACATCCGTCATGATCTTTCTACTCCTTCCTCCTCTTCGTACAGGTGACGGCGCCGGATATACTCCTCGATCACTTCCGGCACTTCGTTATTAATATGCTCCATTTTTCGCGCTTTTGCCATCGAAATTCTCACATTCGTAGAAGATATTTCAAAAAAACTGCCCGGAAGAATGCCCGCGAGCAGTTTCCGGACGGTTTCCGCTGGCCAGAAACGGGAAAGTGCCGCCTCGGATGGGGCGAAACCAGGACGCGGATAGGTGAGGATTTCGTAGCGTTCCGCCAGTTCTCCTGCCCGGTACCATTCGTGAAGCGTCATCAGACTGTCTCCGCCGATCAGAAGTTGAATCCGGTTCCCGGGTCGTTCCCGGGAGAGCGCCTCGAGCACGTCGAAGGTGTAGGACGGGACCAGCCGGAGACGGCCCTCGATGTCGCATGGTTCCAGCGCGGGGCGGGAGCCCGCCAGGAGACGCACCATCTCCAGCCGGTCGGCATAGGGGGCGCGCCGTCTGCCCGCTTTGTGCGGGGGCAGATAGGCCGGAGCGAGCAGGACGCGGTCGGTTCTTCCGGAAGCCGCCGCGGCCAGAGCGACGCCGAGGTGTCCCAGATGGGGCGGATCGAAGCTGCCGCCGAAAAATGCCAGTCGCATGAGTGGTTCTCTCCCGTTGTTTTTTTCATTAAATTAGAGCATTTTCGCCGATTTTCAATGTCATATTCGGGAAAAGTGCCGTTTGCGGATTGACGCGGACGGAATTTGGCGGTATAGTTAACATCGTACAAAAGTTACAGTGCAGGGGAAGAACAGCTTCTATGGAGAAACAACGCTTCGGCCGCCGCCTGCTCATATGGGCGGCGCCCGCATTTCTGGCGGTATTGCTTGCCGGCTGCCGTTCCGATCAATATTATCAGGATATTGCGGTCCGGCGCGCCCGCGCATACCTTCTCGAACAATCCCCGGAATTGACGGCAGATCAGATCTATTTCGTCAAATTCAACAATCCGTTCTTTTTGACCGCCAATGTCCTGGGGTACGGCGGCATGCCGCTGGAAGGGCCGATGAGCAGCCGTCAGCAGCAGATCTGTGTCACCTGGGCGATTCCGGGGATGGACCGGTATTACATGGTGTTCGGCGTCTCTTCCGGGCGAATGGATCAGTGGTATCCGAACCGCCTGATCCGCAAAGTGTTCACTCTGCCGAACCGCCAGCTGGAGGCTGCGGTGGGGGCGGCCCGCGCTTACGCGCAGAACGCACTTTTCTCCCGGATGGACACGCATGAGTTCAATTCGGTGCGCTTTACGCTGCCCTATCTTCTGCTTACGAATTTTGACCTGGCGGTCAATCCGGATGGGACACTTCCGCCGGAAGCGTGTGAAAAGGAGGCGCGCCGTCTGGCCGCGTTCAACCAGTTCTCCCTGGCCTGGAAGATGGATCCGGCGTCTGGAGAATCGATGGTATTCTGTGGAACCGCCGCCTCCGATATGAGCGGCTGGTCGATCAACTTTGCCGGGCGCATGCCGGATTCGGAACTGAATGCGCATACGGTGAAGGTATTGAAGACGCCGAAGGACTCCTTCACGGATTTTGCGCCGGTGCCGGCACCGGTTCCACCGGAAGAGAAACTTGAGCCGGAAGAGCTCCCGGCGGCCTCCGACGTGGTCGACTCCGCTCCGGCAGCTTCCGGCGGAAGTGAGACGAAAGCCGTTTCTGGCGGGGAGGTCCGCTGATGCGCAGCATGACCGGATTCGGGAAAGGGGAGGCGCCGTTCGGCGCGGGATACCGCTTTGTGGTGGAAGTGAGCTCGGTCAATCGCAAGCAGCTGGAAATCCGCACGTCATTTCCGCCGGAGCTGGCGGCTCAGGAGATTCCGGCGCGGCGGACGGTTCAGGAGTACATCAGCCGGGGAGCGGTGCAGTTGCGGGTCAGCGTCAATTCCGGCGGAAATGCGGGGCAGGGGAGTGTCAATCGGGAGCTGCTTCGCAGTCTGATCCGGGAGGCGCAGATGATGCGTCGGGAGGCTGGGTTGCCGGAAGGTGTGGCGGTGGAGGTTCTCATGAGCCTTCCCGGGGTGATCGGCGCGTCGGTTATTTCGCAGGAAAACGCTCCGGAAGCCGCGGAGGCGCTGGAGAAGGCGTTGCGCGCTGCGCTGGAGAAGTTTCAGGAGATGCGCACCGTGGAGGGCGAAGCGCTGCGGAGGGACTTCCTCTCCCGGCTCGCCGAACTGGAATCTCTGCTCGGGCAGATCGAGCCGCAGGTTGCCGGACTGGCCGCGACGATTCGGGATCGTCTGCTGGAAAAACTCGCCGCGGAGAAGATTCCCGCCGCCGCGGATGACGATCGCCTGCTCAAGGAGGTACTGTTTTATGCGGATAAGTCCGATGTCACCGAAGAGATAACCCGGCTTCGGAGCCATTTCGGGCAGTTCCGGCGTTTTCTTGACGAGACGAAGCCGGTTGGCCGCAGTCTCGATTTTCTGATGCAGGAACTGTTTCGTGAGATCACCACGCTGGGAAACAAGGCCGGAATTCCGGCGGTTTCGCCGCTGGTGGTGGCATTCAAGAGCGAGTTGGAAAAGTTGCGTGAACAAATCCAGAATGTGGAGTAGATAAATTGAATTCCAATCAGGAAAAACAGGAGTGCTGCAGCAAGGCGGCTCCTTCGGCGGAGCAGTTGTCCAGCCGTCTTTCGAAGCTGGAGCAGCGCATCGGGGAGACCTATCGGGACGGAGTCGGGGTCAATCCCGTCGACGGGGAGAATCTGCCGCGTCGCTCGGAAGTGGTGGCGATTACCGGCAAGCTGCTAGAGGTGATCTTTCCCGGATTTGACGGACGCAGCCAGTACCATCGAGCCAGGATCGGCGAAGATGTCGCACTGCTGCTGCGGGAGATCTATTCGGAGCTCTTCGATCAGATCTGCCGGGCGATCCATTACCATTACAAGGAGGAGGCGTGCTGCGAGTTCGGCGTCTCCCGTCGGACCAACCGGGCGGTATTTGCCCTGCTTGACGCGTTGCCGGAGATCCGGGAGACGATGAAGGCCGACGTGGCGGCCGCGTACGCGGGGGATCCGGCCGCGGTTTCCTACGACGAGATCATTTTGAGTTACCCCGGCATCAAGGCGATCACCATTCAGCGGCTGGCTCATGTGCTCTATACCGTTGAGACGCCGCTGATTCCCCGCATGATGACCGAATATGCCCACAGCCTGACCGGGATCGACATTCACCCGGGGGCGACGCTGGGGAAGGGAATCTTCATCGATCACGGCACCGGTGTGGTGATCGGCGAAACTGCGGTCCTCGGCGACAACGTGCGGATCTATCAGGGAGTTACACTCGGCGCCGGGAACTTCCCCAAAGACGCCTGCGGCATGCTGATCAAAGGGAACAAGCGTCATCCCACCATCGGCAGCAACGTCACCATCTATTCGAACGCCTCGGTGCTCGGTGATATCACTATCGGCGACAATTCGGTGATCGGCGGCAACGTCTGGCTGACCGAAAGCCTTCCCGCCGGTACAAAAATCACCGCGCGTCCGCCGGAACACCGGATGAAGTTTGCAAACGAGCGGTCATGAGCACGATTCTGGAACAATACCGCGCCGTCGCGGCCCGGGTTGCCGCGGTCGCGGAGGAGAGCGGCAGGGCCCCGTCCGATGTGGAACTGCTCGCGGTGAGCAAGACCTTTCCCGCTTCGGCGATCCGGGAGCTGTATGAGGCCGGCGTTCGCCGATTCGGAGAGAATCGGGTGGCGGAGCTGTCGGAGAAGGCGGCGGTTCTGCCGGATGATATCCAGTGGCATCTTATCGGGCAGCTTCAGTCGAACAAGGTGCGAAAAGCGGTGCAGCTGGCGGCGGTGATCCACTCGGTCGATTCGCGTCCGTTGCTGGAGAGAATTGACCGGATTGCCGGAGAAGAGAACCGGTGCCCCGTGGTGCTGCTCGAGGTGAATGTTTCCGGCGAAGCGAGCAAATCCGGATGTACGCCGGCGGAGTTAATTCCGCTGGCTGACGTGGCGGTGCGGTGTGGCAATCTGAAATTTCAGGGACTGATGACGATGGCGCCGGCCGGGGCGTCGGAGGAGGAGCTGGAACGGGTCTTTCGCGGACTGGCCGGGTTCCGGACGTTGCTGGAGGAAAAATTCGGTCTCCCCCTGCCGCTGTTGTCGATGGGAATGAGCGGCGATTTTGAGACTGCGATCCGCTGCGGTTCGACACTGGTGCGGATCGGCAGTGCGATTTTCGGGAGGCGTGGGTGATGAAAAAACTCAACGTGCTTTTGATCGGCGCCGGCGGTGTCGGTGTGTACTTCTGCGGCCGACTCGCGCAGGGCGGCGGTGCGGAGGTGAGCGTCGTCGCCCGAAGTGAATATGAGACCGCCGTTAAAAACGGTTATCAGGTGCAAAGCGTCGCCGGAGATTTCGCCTTCCATCCGGACCGGGTGCTTCGTTCGGTGGAGGATTTTCCAGGAGGAGCTGATTACATCATTCTGGCCACCAAGGTGTTGCCTGAAGTGGATCCGGTAGCGCTGCTGCGTCCGGCATTGGAGCGTTCTCCGAAGGGCGTGATTGTACTGATTCAAAACGGGGTCGAAATAGAGGAGCCGATCCGTGCGGCATTTCCGGATCGCGAGCTCATCAGCACGATCGCCTACGTCGGAGTTTCACGTCCGTCGCCGGGGCTGGTGCACCACTTCGGCAGCGGAACTTTGCGAATGGGGGTCTATCCGGCGGGAATTTCCGAGGCTGCCCGCAGGCTTGCGGCGGCGTTTGAAGCTGGAGGAATCGTCCGGTGCGAACTCTGCGGGGATATCCGTCAGGTGCGTTGGTGCAAGCTGTTGTGGAATCTGGCGTTCAACCCGGTTTCCGTCCTCGCCGGCGGTGTGGATACCCGGCAAATGGTGGAGGATACCGAGCTGGAAAATCTCTGCCGGAAACTGATGGATGAGGTGATTTTGGTGGCCGGTGCCTGCGGGATTTGTCTGCGGGAAAAGGATGCGGTCGACACGATGGAGTATACGCGACGTTTCCCCGCCTACCGGACCAGCATGCTGCAGGATTATGAAGCCGGCCGGCCGCTGGAAGTCGAGGCGATTCTGGGCAATCCGGTCAGGCTCGCCAGAAGATATCAGGTCGAGGTTCCGCGCATGGAAAGCTGTTATGCGCTGCTTCGCGCCTTGAATTCCCGTCGAAACGGGCTATCTTAAGCTGTGATCATTTCGAAGGCGGTTTGCTTTCGACGGTCGAAATCGGAGAAAAATGTTGTAAGATATTTCAATTGAAGGAGAAAGAAATGGATCAAAAAAAGTTCATCATCTACCGGGACCGAGCTCGGCTTTTCCTGGAGAGGCTCAAAGAAAATCTCTTTTTTGAGTCGCTGCCTCTGAAAGCTGAAATTTACACAACAAAACAACCGGTTGCATTTTCTGATCGGCTGTCTGGAAACTACCGGGAGATCCGGGAGGGGGAGAGCTGGGGAGAGGCGTGGGACAGCGCCTGGATTCATCTGACCGGCACTGTTCCGGCGGAATGGGCCGGTCGGCCGGTCTGGTGCCGGCTCTACCTCGGGGGAGAGTTGTTGATCTGCGATGCGCAGGGAGTGCCGTTCTACGGACTCACCCATATGAGCGTTTACGACTCCAGCTACCGGAAGGACCTCTTCCCGATTACCGAGACGGCGGAGCCCGGCAGTAAAATCGATCTTTGGGGCGAGCTGGCTGCGAACGGGCTGTTCGGCATTCAGGGAATCACCGAGGATTCCGGGCTCGGCCGGATTCGGACGATGCGCTTCGGGCACTTCAATACTGCCGCGTGGGAGCTCTGCAACGACTTCGCCGTGCTCTACTCGCTGCTGGAGAGCATGCCGGCCACCGATTACCGGGCTGTGCAGATCAACATGGCGCTCAACGATGCGGTCAGCGCCTACGCCGACAATCCGGCCAATGCCGCCGCCGCCCGCGCCTGCCTGGCGAAGCAGCTTGCGCTGCCGGCGGAAAAATCCGCGCTCACCACCATTGCGGTGGGCCACGCGCACATCGATACCGGCTGGCTCTGGCCGGTGCGGGAGACGATCCGTAAATGTGCGCGGACTTTCGCCAGTCAGATCTATAATCTGGAACGCTATCCGGATTACGTGTTCGGCGCTTCGGCGGCACAGCACTATGCCTTTGTCAAGGAGTACTATCCGGAGCTCTATGAAAAGATCCGGGAGAAGATCAAAGAGGGCCGCTGGGAGATTCAGGGCGGGATGTGGGTCGAGGCGGACTGCAACATCATCTCCGGCGAGTCGATGGTGCGTCAGTTCCTCTACGGCAAAAACTTCTTCATGGATGAGTTCGGTTTTGACGTGAAGAACCTGTGGATTCCCGACGTCTTCGGGTATTCCGCCTCGATGCCGCAGATCATCAAAAAATCCGGTTGTGACTACTTCATTACGCAGAAGATTTCGTGGAGTCAGTTCAACAAGTTCCCGTATCACACCTTCCTCTGGCGCGGCATTGACAATACGGAGGTGCTGACCCACTTCCCGCCGGAGGATAGCTACAACTCCTGGATGCTTCCGGGCGGTTTGCGCAAAGCGCAGGACAACTTCAATGAGAACTATTTCCTGCCGGAATTTCTCACTCTGACCGGTATCGGCGACGGCGGCGGCGGTCCCAAGCTCGAACACATCGAGTACGGCCTGCGGTCGGCAAATCTCGAAGGGGTGCCGCATGTCAAATTTGGACGGGCGGATAAATTCCTGGAGCGGCTTTCGAAGTTTGCGGATAAACTCCCGCAGTGGGTGGGGGAACTCTATCTTGAGCTTCATCGCGGAACCTTGACCACGCAGTCGCGCACCAAGCGCAACAACCGCAAGTGCGAACAGATGTTGACCGCTGCGGAATTCCTCTGCAGCTGCCTGCCGGTGGCGGACTACCCGGCCGATGAGCTTGACGCGCTCTGGAAGAAGGTCTTGCTCAACCAGTTCCACGACATCATTCCGGGCTCCTCCATCCACAAGGTTTACGAGAATACCGAGGCGGAACACGCCGAAGTGCTCAAGCGCTGTGCCGCATTGATTGAGACGGCGGCGGAAAAGCTGCTCAGGCAGGAGAAGGATGCGGTCACCGTGCTCAACACCCTGAGCTATGACTACACCTCGCCGGTCCGGTTGCCGGATGAGTGGGCGGGATGCTCCGTGACCGATGAGTCGGGGCGCGAAATTCTGACGCAGACCGAGAACGGCGCGTTGTGGGCGCTCGGCAACTTCCCGCCACAGAGCTTCACCACGCTGACCCGCGGCAAGGCGTCCGGAAGCGTGAAAGCCGGAGTCGACAAGGCGCTGGTGCTGGAGAACGATCTGGTCCGTTACGAATTCGATTCGGATGCCCGGCTGCTGCGTGCCTTCGACAAGACCGCGAATCGCGAGGTGGTCTGCGGTGCGGCCGGCAATCTGCTCGGCCTCTACGTCGACGAACCGAACAACTGGGATGCGTGGGATGTCGATTTCACCTATCAGGATGTTCCGCCGGTCTATGTGACCGGAAGCCGGGCGGAGAAGGTTGCCGCCGGACCGGTTCGGCAGGTGCTGGAATTCGAACTTGCAGTCGACAAATCGAAGATTCGTCAGCAGGTGGTGCTGGCCGCCAACTCCAAGCGGCTTGATTTCAACACGGAAGTTGACTGGAATGAGCACCATCGGATGCTGCGCGTCACGTTCCCGACCGCCATTCGCGCGGCGGAGGCGCGTTGTGACATCCAGTACGGTTACATCACCCGGCCTACGCACCGGAACACCCTGTGGGATTTCGCCCGGTTTGAAGTGGCGGCGCAGCGTTACGTCGACATCGCCGATGCGAACGGCGGCGCGGCGCTGCTCAATGACTGCAAATACGGTTACAAACTGCTCGATGGGGTGCTCGATCTCAATTTGCTCCGCTCTCCGGAGAATCCGGACCCGGAGGCGGACCTCGGGCATCACAGTTTCACCTACAGTTTTCTGCCGCATGAAGGCGGGCTGGTCGGCTCCGAGGTGATACAGGAGGCCGCCTGCCTCAACCGTGCTCCGCTGGTGTTGTCCGGCCGGAGCGAGGCATTGATGCTGCCCTGTCGGCTGGTCGGCGGTGCGGGAGCCTCGCTTGAAGTGCTCAAGCTCGCTTACAAGCGGGATGAACGGATCATCCGGGTCGTGGAGACCGACGGCTGCAATTCGACCGCCCGTCTGGCGCTGGAGCCGGGGCGGAAACTGGTTGAGACCAATCTGGTGGAGTGGAGTTCCGGCATGACGCTCAATCAGGAGGACGGCGTGGTGGAGATTCCGCTCAAGCCGTTTGAAATCCGCACCTTCCGGATCCGTTGAAAAATCGTGTTGATCGGATTGTAAAACTCCTCCCGGCGTGGTATGTTAAACATGTTCACGCCGGGAGGTTTTGTGTATTGTTTTTGGAAGACAGCAAAAGGGCGGCTGATTGCGCTGCTGATTCTGGTCGGCGCGGTTCAGTTTCCGCTGGTGATGACTCCGGACCGTTTTTCGTTTGCCGGGGATGTGGACCTCAGTCTCGCCTACTGGGAGATGGTCCGCCGGACAATTGTTGAATTTTACGAGTTTCCGTTCTGGGGGCCATGGCATCATGGCGGTGTACCGCTGTTTGCCAATCCGCAGGTCACGGTTTTCGGGATAGAGTTGCCCTGTCTGTTGATTTTCGGTACGTGGTACGGCTGGCGGATTGCGGTCTATCTCTACTGCCTTTACGGGGCGGCGGGCATGTTTCTGTTCCTCGGAGACTGCACAAAAAATCCGATGGGCCGATTCTGGGGAGCGGCGGTGTTCGGCCTTGCCGGCTGCATTCCGTCACACAGCATGATGGGGCATTCCAGCATGGTGTGCATCACCTTTCTGCCGTGGCTGCTCTACTTCGAACGGCGGCTCAACCGTTCTCCCGGGAATGCCCTGCTGCTCGGCGTCACCGCAGGGATGATGCTGAACCAGTCGCTCCACTATCTGGCGTTGATCAACTGTTTGATGATGGTGCTGTTCGGTCTGCCTCTTTTGATGCGGCATTGGCGGGAAGGGAAATTCTGGCTGAAGGGAATGCTTGCCGGTTTCACCTTCTTCGCAGTCTGCGGCTATCGGCTCTGGATGACTCTCGACTATCTGGGGCATTATTCGCGCGAAATGGACGAACGGCTTTCGATTCCGGTGAAAATGCTGCTGGAAGGGCTGATTCGCCCGTTTGTACCGCTGAACCGGCTGGTGGTGCAGCAGGGAGAGCTGGGGTTGAACTGGCATGAAATGGGGTGTTACGTCGGCGTGATCGCGGTTGCCTTTTTTCTGATTTCGCTGTTTCCACGGCGCCGCTGGTATCACTGGGGAGCGCTCGCGGCAGCGCTTCTGTTGCTGGACTCCTCTTCGAAATTCCTGCCGGGATACTGGCTGCGGATGATTCCGCCCTTCACCAGTTTCTTCGTGATTACCCGCTGGCGTTTTCTGCTGGTATTCTTTCTTGCGGTGGGAGTCGCGGCCGGATTCGCCTGGTGCTGGAGGCGGCTGCCGCGGTTCCGGAAGTTTCTGCTGCTGTTCCCTGTCCTCTCCTGCGTCGGAATGGCGGCCAACGTCTTCGGAATTTATCTGGGGAACGGTCCGTGGCTGTCGGAACGGGAACTGCTGGAATATTATGCGAAATTGCCGAGGTCGTCAAGTGTGACGGAGGTGATCATGCCGCAGATTCCGAGTTATGTCTCCGTCCGGCACGGACTCGGTCAGCTCAACGGCTATGAACCGCTTCTGGGATACCTTTATCAAACCCGTTTTGCCAGTTTTCCTTACGGTCACCCGGAATATCGGGGGGAATTTTATTCTCTGCAGGGCAGGGCAAGGCAGACCGGCTGGTCACCGAACCGGATCGATTTTCAGGCGTCGGCTCCGGATCGTGTGAAGATCAACCAGAATGCAGGCTCTTACTGGCGGGATGAGCGTGGCGAACCGCTCTTCCCGGACTATCGCGAGTTTGAAGAGTCGAAACCGTTTCTGGTGGATGTTGCGGCGGGAAACGGATCTATCTACTGTCGCCCTCGTTTTCACGAGGCGGGAATCGCACTGACTCTGATTGCGCTGGCGGCGGCGGTGCTTCTCTGGTATCTGCTGGCAAAACCTCTCAGCGGCGGCGCTCGAAATGGTGGAGCAGGCCGTCCGGGCTCGCTTTGATCCAGACGTAGTTCTTATCAACGAATTCCAGGTCGAGATCGAACCCCATCTGCAATCCGGGGGCGAGAATCAACGGAGCATCGGAGCGTTCGAGCTCTTTCCGGATTCGTTTCATATCCTCTTTCAGAAACTGTTCCACCTGACCGAAGTCGGCGATGGGAGAGGTAAGGCCGGTTTCCGCATAATACAGCCCCTGATTCCGGCCGTAGATGTTGACCTGCCGCCCCTGCGCCACGGAGCGGATGAAGGCGGCATGCCGTTTCAGCAGGGAATTTTCCGCATCGTGAAAGAAGCAGTTGGTCAGCAAATAGTGCAGATCAACGACGATTTTGTTTCCGCCGAGCGCGACGGAGATGACGATCAGGCCGGAGAGGAGCAACGCGGGCCAGGCGGCCAGCAAGGCCGGAAGCCGTTCTTTTTCTCTGCATTTCGAGGTGCGGAGCAGTTCATCCAGCCAGACGAAAAGGAGCAGAAAGGCCGGATAACTGACCGGCGCCAGGTTGTAGGTGTGAGAGCGTCCCTGATAATAGGCGAACAGCCCCGCACCCAGAATGGCGGCGAAGAACATCCATTCCGCTTTCCGCTTGGCGGCGGGGGGCTGGAGTCGCGGAAGAAACGCCGCTCTGATCGCCTGTGTCATCGCCGCCAGATAGACGGCGAGAATCAGCGCCCAGGCGGCGGGGAACGGCTGCATCGGCAAGAGATTGACACCTTCCTGCAGAAAGAGCCGCTGATATTTTACCAGCGGGAGAATTGCCAGCGGCGCCCCCTGCTGGAGCGAGAGGATTCCCCACCAGACCGACAGGGAGACGAAGAGCGAAAAGACGAATCCGAACAGCCGAAGCCACTCCTGCCGTCTGGAGCGGTTCGCGATGGCGGAGAGGGCGAAAAGACAGAAAAACGCTCCGGCAACCGGAACGCCGGAGTCGAGATTCCAGCAGATCGCTGTCCCCGAAAGGATTCCGGCTGCGATGGTTCCGGCAAACCGGTATTGATCCGGCAGGCGGCAGTAATATGCGGCACCGAGGAGCGCTGCGGCGGGGAACAGCGACCGGATCGGGTGATATTCGTAATATGGGTCGAATTCCTTCAGCCGGAAAAAACCCCACAGGCCGCCGAGATAGGTCAGCACCAGGGCGAAAAGCGGCGTCAGAAGACGGTTTTTGCTCCACATCCAGAAGGCGCGCAAAATCAGGGCGAAAGTCAGCACGTGCAGCAGGGCCATCACCAGCGAGAGTTTGAATACCGAAAGCCCGATCAGCCGAAACAGCGGAGCCAGAAAACGTGGATAGAGTCCGTACAGATGATTTTCGAATTGCCCCGCGGTCGCGCGGGACACCGCATAACAGACCGGTTCGAAGTGAAACGTCCACATCTGGATGACGAACTGTTCCGGGTAGAGGCCGCAGAAGAGGACGCCGGTGACGGGGAGCAGAAGCGAAGCCCAGTAGATCCAGCCGTTTCCCCGGATGAAATATCGGCAGAGGAGATAACCGATGACCAGTCCGGTCAGTACGGAGCTGACAAAGTACGCCGGGTGACTGAAGGAATTCGTCGCAAAATCCTCGATCCAGAGGCCGTGTGCGAACAGCATTACCTCGGCGAACAGTGCCCAGGCGGCGGCGATCAGCGCACCGGCGACCGGTGACGGCGCCGGCAGCCTCGTCCGGTGGATGAGCCAGACTGCGGCTCCGGCGAGGAACGGTGACGCAAACAGCGTGAGCAGAAAAGTATTGCGTTCCCGGGGTTCCGGGAGGAGTTCCGATTGGTAGAGTTCGATGAATTTGCCGGATTGCCGGCAGATTCGGAGTGCCTCCGGTGAAATATCCGGCAGGAGCAGCCAGGCGGTTGCCGCAACTGCCGCAACCAGCAGCAGTGCAGTTCCGATCGTCAGTCTGAGGCGGAATATCTGTTGCGGGCGGTCAAACATTTCTCTGCCTGCGCAATACAAGGAACCAGAAAAGGAGCCAGAACACCATCATGCCGGCGGAGATCAGCCAGACGAAAAGATTGCCCTGCGTGATCACCAGCGGCAGTGCCATCGAGGTCCATATTCCGCCGCCCATGAAGGGTTCGTGGAACAGCTGTTTGTAACCGAACGCGGAAGCGGCGACGGTGCGGGATTCCGGATCAGCGGTGCGGAGCAGCAGCAGCCCGGTCGCGGTCACTCCCATCGACTGGCCGAATTCCGCGATGGAGCGCTCGAACCAGGCTTCACGGAAAAGCCGAGGTGCGATAACGAGGACGCAGAAGACGTTCCAGAGGGTCCCGGCAAGGATGAGCAGCAGCAGCGGCAGCCAGTTTGCCGCGACGAAGTCCAGCTGAATCGAGGCGACCGCGGCGACCACCAGAAAATCAAGCGCGGCGCCTCCGAGCCGCTGGATCTGACCGTGATCGACGATCACGTCGAGACGGACGGAGACCAGCAGTTTCTGCAGGATCAGGCCGCCGATGAGACAGAGCGGAAAGAGCGGAAAACTCTCCAGCACCTTGAGCTTCTGCACCCCTTCCGGAGAGACCTGATTGAGCAGGAAAAGCAGCTCCTTGAGTCCGTAGCCGATCAGCACTGCGATACCGAGGACGGCGACATGAAACGCCAGGGAGTCGATCGAATCGCTGAAGACGGTCTGTTTTCCGGCCGGCGGCTGGGCATGGCGCGGATAGATGCCGCGCCGTTCATACGCCTTCTGTTCGGAGAATAGGCGGACATTCCTGACCCACCCGCGCCGGACGGCCAGATTGATGAGCGCCATGCCGATGACGATGCCGAGCACCATTCCGGCGGTCGCCATCGTGTAACCGAGGTCACGGCCGCGCGACCAGTCGAAGTGATCGAAGGTGGCGGAGAGGCCGGCCACCGTGCCGTGCCCGCCTTCGAAGCCGATTTCCAGCAGCGTGCCGAATGCCCGGTCGACGTGGAAGAGCGGAATCAGTATCAGTCCGGCCAGGGCGAGCCCGACCACATACTGCCCCCAGGCGATCAGCTGTCCGTAGCAGAGCTGGGGGGCGGCAAGTCCCCAGATTTCCCGCAGGCGGGGCAGCGCGGAGCCGATGAAGAGCGAGGCGAAGACGATGTTGATGAGAAATCCCGGAACGGCGTTCCAGCAGGCATACCAGTCGGAGGAGAAATTTTTTCCGAACGTATTGATCCAGGCCAGACCGATCAGGCCGCCGATGACGGATGCCGGCAGATAGAGACGCTGCAGAAGCGGTACCGCGGTACGGACCGCTTTGCCGAGCACCAGCAGGAGGCAAAGGCCACAGAAGGACATTACGGCGGTCATGATTCAGACGACGCCCCCAGGGGATGGAAGAGGGAACGGGCGGACAAAATCCGCAATCTGCTCCCGCTTTCGGTTGCAATTTTCATACAACGGCTCCATATTATGATGGCAAATGATTGATTTCATCCGGATAATATGGCGCGGAACAGCTCCGTTTTCAAATGCCGGGTGGAGAAAAGCGAAAGATTTTGTCGGAGGACGGCACAGGAGACATGGAATATCAGGAATCTCTTTTTTCGCGGAACGTCAACCGCCCGCTGGCGGATCGGCTCCGCCCGTCCGAACTCGATGAAATTGTCGGGCAGGAGCATCTGCTCGGAGAAGGGGCCCCGCTGCGCCGGATGATCGATTCCGGCCATCTGACCAGTTTCATCCTGTGGGGGCCTCCCGGCTGCGGCAAGACGACGCTGGCCCGGATCATGGCGACCCGCACGAGCCTCCATTTTGCCGCACTTTCGGCGGTGTTTTCCGGAATCGCCGATCTGCGCAAGGCGTTCGACGAGGCGGCCAAGCGGCGCGAATATGGAGAGGGGACTCTGCTCTTCATCGACGAAATTCACCGATTCAACCGGGCGCAGCAGGATGGTTTTCTGCCCTATGTGGAGAACGGTACGGTTACTCTGGTCGGCGCCACGACGGAGAATCCCTCCTTCGAGCTCAACAGCGCACTGCTCTCCCGCTGCAAGGTGTTTGTCATGAATCCGCTGAATGCCGAGGCCCTGGAGAAGATCACCCTCCGGGCCGAGGCGGAACTTGATCGCAGACTGCCGGTGACGCCGGAGGCGCGGCGGACGCTTGCGGAGCTGGCCGACGGCGACGGCCGTTATCTCATCAATCTGCTTGAGAGCGTCTTCGACCTCACGCCGGAAGGGGAGATTCTGGATGCGGCGGCGGTGCTCAAGATGGTCCAGCAGCGGGCTCCTATCTACGACAAGGACAAGGAGGGGCATTACAATCTCATCAGTGCGCTGCACAAGTCGCTGCGCGGTTCCGATACCGATGCCGCCCTCTACTGGGCGGCGCGGATGCTCGGCGGCGGCGAGGATCCGCTCTACCTTCTGCGGCGTCTGACCCGGTTTGCCGCGGAAGATATCGGTCTGGCGGATCCGCAGGCGTTGCCGCTGGCGATTGCCGCATGGGATACCTATGAGCGGCTGGGTTCTCCGGAAGGTGAGCTGGCGATTGCCGAACTGGTGATCTACCTCGGGACGGCTCCGAAGTCGAACAGTGCCTACGTCGCCTGGACTGAGGCGCAGCGGGCGGCGAAGGAGTTCGGTTCCCTGACGCCTCCGGCGCACATTCTCAATGCTCCGACCCGGCTGATGAAGGAGCTCGGGTATGGAAAGGGGTATCAATACGACCACGATACGGCGGAGGGGTTCTCCGGGCAGAACTACTTTCCCGACAAGATGCCGCGCAAAAAGTTCTACCGCCCGCCGGAGCGGGGATTTGAGCGGGAGATTCTCCGCCGTCTCGCCTATTGGGAACGGTTGCGGGAACGGAAGAACGCCCCGCGTTCCTGATCTTTCCCCATGCCGTCAGGCGGGGAAGCGACTGCCGACGGCGAGACCTCCCCACGCGGCGAGAATGCCGAGCCCATTCTGGAGCAGCAGATTGAGCAGTGCTTTTGCCGCTGCGCCGCGATGGAACAGCTCCGCACACTCCAGCGCGTAGGTCGAGAAGGTGGTGAAGGCTCCGAGAAATCCGACCAGAATGATCGGAAGCAGAGGCGCGAATTGCGGAAACCGCCCCCGGATCAGCGAACAGACCGCTCCGGCGGCGAAAGCGCCGATGACGTTCACAATCAACGTGGAGCAGGGGAAGGCGGTTGTCGTCAGAATCGTTCCGAGGCGGATGCAGCTGAAGCGAAGCAACGTTCCGACCGCTCCGGCGGCGGCGATGGCGGCGAGCAGTTTCAATGACATGATCCATTTCCTTTCGAGGTGTTTTTCAGAATATTCTTCAATCGTTCGACTCCCGAAAATAGGCGCGGGCCGAGCCGGCAGACCAGATCGGGATCGGGGAGGGGGCGAACCGGGAGCGCCCGCAGCCACTCCGGCAGTACGGAGGCGTTCCTGGCAATCAGAACGAGGTCCGGCTGCTGTTCCGCAATCCATTCGGGAGAGACGGTGACATAGGCGCGGTTGAGATTGCCTGCGAGATTCCTCCCTCCGGCGAGTTCGATCATCTGATGGATGAAACTCCGCCGCCCGGCCACGACCGCCGGATCGATTCCGGCGAGAAACAGGACGGAAATTTTTTCATTCTCCGGAACGGTCGCGGCGTCGCGGCGGAGAGCGGCAAGTCGTTTTTCCGCGAGAAGAGCTTCCCGTTCCCCTGCTGGCAGATTGAGCAGCCGGCCCAGGCGGCGCAGCAAAGCGGGGTAATCCTCCAGCGTACGGTCTGGCAGTTCGACGAAGCGGATCTTGAGCGAAGCCAGGAGCTGCGCCGTTCCGCGCCCGGGTTGTGGAGTGGAGACGACCAGCGTCGGCGCGAGTGCGGCGATCCGCTCCGGGGAGGGGGAGAGAAATTTCCCGACCGAAGGAATCCCGGTGACGGAAGAAGGGGTCGTGCAGGAGTCGGTTCGTCCGGCCAGGAGCGATTTCCCGCCGATCAGACAGATTGCTTCCGTCAGGTTGGGGCTGAGTGAAATCACCCGTTCCGCCGCCGCAGATGTGAGGAGGAGAGAGAAGAAAAGGAGCAGAAACGGTGTTTTCATGGTGTTGGAACAGGTTCCGAAATTCGACAGCGTTATAATAAAGCTCCGCTTTCCACGGTTTGCAAGCCGGGAATGAGGAAAAACGGGTTGACACCGTCGAAAATGTCGAGTATATTAATAACGAAAACATCGAGGGTATTCCATATGGCCACAACCGTAGATATTTCCAGCAGTCTCGAGGATTATCTCGAAGCGATCGCCGAGATCATCGAACAGAAGGGACATGCTCATACCAAAGACATCGCCGACCGTCTGAAAGTCAAAATGCCGTCGGTCACCAATGCGCTTCAGGCGCTGTCCGCCCGCGGACTGATCAATTATCAGTCTCATACGCCGGTCGAACTGACCACTGTCGGTGCGGAAACCGCCGCGGTGATCCGCCATCGGCACAAGGTGCTCAAGGAGTTTTTCTCTCAGGTGCTGAAGCTGGACGCGGAGTGCTCCGACTCCACCGCCTGCCGGATCGAACACGTGATCGGCGAAACGGTGTTGTCGCGCATTGTCGCTCTGGCGGAGGCGATTGCCGGGCGAGAGGATTGCGCTGCGCTTCGCGAATATCTTGAAACCACGATGCCGAAGATCTGTCCGGAGCCGGGAGAGGAGCTGCTTTCCCTGGATCAGCTTCCGGACGGAGAGTCCGGAGTGGTGGTTCATGTCGCGGAAAACCTGCGCGGCATCAAAAAGTTCGCCGACCTGGGGCTGGTTCCCGGCACACTTCTTCAGATGGAAGGGCGCGCACCGTTCGGAGACCTGCTCCGGGTCAAGGTGATGGGCAGCAGTCTCTCCATGCGCGCCGGGGATGCGATGCATATCTGGGTCAAGCTCACCTGAATGGGAGCTTTTTTTTGCGGATCAGTTTTAGCTTTATCTAACTATTTTACAGGATACTCCTAATCATGAACGAACGTATCTGCCGGGTGGCTCTGGCCGGGAATCCCAACTGCGGCAAGACCACCATCTTCAACGCGCTGACCGGTACCAGGCAGCATGTCGGAAACTATCCGGGCGTCACGGTCGAGCGGAAATGCGGCACCTGCCGGATCAAGGATCTCTCCGTGGAGCTCATCGATCTGCCGGGTATCTACAGCCTCTCCTCCTCTTCCCCTGAGGAGAAAGTTGCCTTCCGCGAGCTGTTGCACGGAGAGATCGATCTGATACTCAACGTGATCGATGCCAGCAACGCCCAGAGGAATCTTTACCTCACCACGCAGCTCGCCGAGCTGGATCTGCCGATGGTGCTGGTGTTCAATATGATCGATGACGCCGAGAAACGCGGGCTGGAATTTGATTTTGAGAAGTTCAGCGGATTTTTCGGTGCACCGGTCATCACGACGGTGGGATTTTCCGGCCAGGGGATCGACCAGCTTCGAGACATTATTTATCGCATTGCGCATGAGGCAAATCCGCAGCGTCCGGTCAAGCCGAAGTACGGGCCGAAAACCGATCAGGCGATTCGGGCGCTGACGGAAAAGATCCGTGAACTTCAGCGTCCTGAGACGCGTCGCATTCCTCCCCGCTATTTTGCGATCAAGCTGCTGGAGAACGACAGTGAAATCTCTTCCCGACCGGAGTTTGCATCGCTGCTGCCGGAGGCGGCCGAATGGCGACAGGCGATTACCAACCGCAACGGCTTGAACAGTGAAGTGCTCATGGCCGACTATCGGTATGGCGTCATTGCCGGTGCCTGTCGGGAGGCGATCCGGATCAGCAACGATGTGCGGCGTCAGCTTTCCGACTCAATCGACCGGGTGGTGACCAACCGTTTTTTCGGCCTCCCGATATTTCTGCTGATGATGTATCTGGTGTTCATGTTCACCTTCGTCATAGGACAGTATCCGATGGACTGGCTGGACGCCCTTTTCGGAGCGTTGGCGGACGGGATCAATGCGATCTGGCCGACCGGACAGGCGGAGTTTTTCCGACGGCTGCTGGTGGAGGGAATCATCGGTGGCGTCGGCGGCGTGCTGGTGTTTCTGCCGAACATTCTGCTGCTCTTCATGGCGATCGCCTTTCTGGAGGGAACCGGTTACATGGCGCGGGCGGCGTTTGTGATGGATGGTTTCATGCACATGTTCGGACTGCACGGCAAGAGTTTCATCCCGATGCTGTTGGGGTTCGGCTGTTCAGTTCCGGCGATCATGGCGACTCGAACCATTGAATCCGAGCGTGACCGGCTTACGACGATCATGATTATCCCCTTTATGAGTTGCGGGGCCCGCCTGCCGATCTATTCTCTGATCATTCCGGCTTTCTTTGCGGTGCGGTATCAGGCGTTGATGATGTGGATCATGTATGTGATCGGCGTCGTTGTTGCGCTCTTCTGTGCGCTGTTGCTCAAATCGACGCTGTTCCGGGGTGAGGGGGAGGTGTTTGTCATGGAGCTGCCTCCCTACCGGCTGCCGACGGGCCGCAGCATTCTCATTCAGATGTGGGAGCGTGCGGTGATGTATCTGCACAAGGCGGGGACGCTGATTCTCGGGGCTTCGGTCATACTCTTTCTGATCAACACCTTCCCGGAGAAGACCGATTTCGGAGCGACTGGTGAGAAGCTGGCCGCCGTGGAACAGAGCACGACACTTTCCGCCGAGGAGAAAAAGGTGGAGCTCGCGGAGTTGAACGGAGAAATCAAGGCGCAGAAACTGGAGTATTCCACGGCCGGCCGGCTCGGACGGGCGCTTTCGGTGGTTCTCTCGCCGATCGGATTTGACTGGAAGGTCAGTTCCGCGCTGATCGGCGCGTTTGCCGCCAAGGAGGTTTTTGTAGCGCAGCTCGGTGTACTTTTTTCGATCGAGGACGCCGAGGCCTCCGCGGACAGTTTGCAGGCGAGGCTCCGGCAGGCGTACACGCCGCTTCAGGCGTTCTGCATCATGCTGTTCTGTCTGCTGACGATCCCCTGCATGGCGACGGTGGCGATTGTCCGCAGAGAGACCAACTCCTGGAAGCTGACGTTTTTCCAGATGGGGTTGTATACGGTGGTTGCCTATGTGATGACGTTCATCGCCTTCCGAATCGGATTGCTTTTCGGAATCGGCACGACTTTTCTGAGTTGAGAGATGGATTTCGACGAGCGGTTTGAGCGGGTGCGGCGCCGGGTGGAGAACAAACTTGGCAATGCAGCCGGCTGTCACGATTTCGACCATACGCTGCGAGTGCTTCACAATGCGGAACTTTTGGCAGCGGAACTGCCGGAGGCAGATCGGAAAATTGTCCGGCTCGCGGCGTTGCTGCACGATTTTGCCCGGCCGGAGGAGATGGCGTCAAAAGGCGGTATCTGCCATGCGCTGCTTGGGGCTGAGCTGGTCCGGCCGCTGTTGGAGGAGTGCGGTTTTCCCGCGGATGTTGCGGAGAAGGTCTCCCGGGCGGTGTTGACCCACCGTTACCGTGCCGGTCGTCGTCCTGCCACTCTGGAGGCGGAGATTGTTTACGATGCCGACAAACTGGATTCGCTCGGCGCTGTCGGCATCGGGCGTGCCTTTCTCTTTGCCGGCCGTGAAGGCGCCCGGCTTCATAATACCGCGGAAGAGGCGCTCTCTTCGGAGGCTTACAGCCGGGAGGATACCGCTTATCGTGAATATCTGGTGAAGCTCTGCAAACTGCCGGAATGCATGTTGACGGGTCCAGGGCGCCGGCTCGCTGTGGAACGGGCGGCATTCATGAAGGCATTTTTTGACCGGCTTAACGCCGAGACCGCCTCTGCGTTTTCCATGGCCGTTTCTCCTTTCTCCGGTTAGAGTTCGATCACGAGAATCCTGCAGAAAGCGGACCCGTTCCCACGCGTCTTCCCTCGGAAAGAGCGCAATTACCCGGACGTTGTCACGGGACCCGTATTACCGGTAAGCGGCAGGAGAGTCTGTACGGTCCACAAAATGTTCGGGTGAAACGATCTGAGAGGAAGGTGCGCGCCCGGAAATTGCTTCGCGAAGACGAAGACACTGCTTTCCACCAGCAACGCGAGTAACGAACATCCGGCGAAGATGGTTTTTCCGAAATCCATCAGGTACCCGAACGGCCGGTTCCTGGCATCGGGATACCCGCGGTGAATTCAACACGGTTGCCGGAATGTTGCCTCCGGGGGGATTTCCCCTCCTGTACCTCGGTCTGAATAAGGCGGAATTTAAAAGCATCCACATGTACCATCTTGAGCACCAGCATGGAAGCACGACCGATCGAAACGGAATGTGATGAATTGTTCCGGGGAGGAAGGTCCTTGTCGCAAATCGGACAATTTTTGTCGGGAAGAACCCTCTTTCTTCCTTGAATCCGAATGTGCAATATCGTATAATTATAGAGGAAATCGAGGGAAAGAAAGGGATTATGAACCGGATTCAGTTTCAGACAATCGCCAATGAAGTCGGTGTCAATGTTCGGACAATCTACCGTGTCATGAACAACAACGGCGCAGTTTCCAATTCCACCCGGAAAAAAGTGGTGAACGCCCTGAACCGTTACGGCTATCTCTGCGCCGGACAGCGCAAAAGCGAGAACATCGTCTTTGACATCTGCAAAAATGAATTTGTCGAACGCATCGGCATTCAGTTGATGCAGTCGCTTTCCATGCAGGATTTCAAGTGTATTCCCACTAATCATATGGAGAATCGTGAACGATTCATGGCGGCGGTTTCCGATGCATCCGTTGTGGTGATGTGCTCCTTCCCAGGTCAGCGGCTTATTGATGAGATTAAATTCGCAAATCCGGATTGTGTGGTCATCAATATTCTGGGTGGAAGTTGTGGTGATGTTGCTATTGATTCCGATGATTATCTCGGCGGAGCCATAGCGGCGCGCCATCTCTACGCGAACGGCCATCGGCATGTACTGGTGGCTTCGGCTCTTGATCAGCCCAATCATGTGGATCGTTGCAAAAGTTTTCGGGCGGAAATGATGTTTCTGAATCCGGCCTGTCAGGTCGATTTTCTGGAATTCGTGCCCGGCAGGGACGATGCGCCGTTCTTCTGGCATCGCTATTTCTCTGCGGAAAGGAATCTGCCGACGGCCATTTTCTGTACGATGGGCGGCATTGCCTATCATCTCCCCTATTATGCGGCAAAATACGGAATCCGGATCCCTGAGGATATCAGTCTGGTCTGCTACAACCGTCCCCGGGATTCCAATTTTCATTCCACATCGACGTGGGAACTCTTCCCTCTGGATTCGATCGTTTTCGAACCGGAACAAATTGTCACATGGGCTAACTATTTCATTCTTCACCGGCCGCTGGATACGGCGGGAAATCCGGTGCATACGCTGATCCGGCCGAAACTGGTCGTCAACAATACGGTGAAAAACATAAACAGCGGGGAGGAGCTATGAATCACTATCCGACAACTCTCTCGAGAAATACAAATTGGATAAGGTTTACTTTGATAGAACTTCTTATCGTTATAGCGATCATCGCGATCCTTGCCGGAATGCTTCTTCCGGCTCTAAGTTCCGCACGGGCGAAGGGGCAGACGATCTCCTGTGCGTCCAATCAGAAAAATATTGCCCTGATGAGCATTAAATATGCCGGCGACAACAATGATTTCATGCCTCCCACCTACAATGACAACTATCTGAATCCCGCGCCGAATTATCGTTTTCTGAATTACTCCTGGCTGTACGCTACACACCGTTATACGGGGAAGGAGGTCGTGTGGGGTGCTCCGACAAATCAGGTTTATCGGTGCTCGGCGGCGCCCGAGGAGGTATTCGTCAGCGCCGATGTCCCGGAGAGGCTGATGTCGAATTATGCATGGACCAACCGCATGGGAGCGAAACTTGACTGGTGCGAGAGAAATACTATGAAGCGTCTCTCAAAATGTCGTTTTCCATCCGTGACCGGATACATGCTGGATCTCGCGGAGGGAAAATATGATGCGATCACTCCCAGCTATCTTGGCTCCTGCCCGCCGGAAAAATTCAAGCGCCATCAACTGAAACCCAATGCCGCGTTCATCGATGGGCACGTGGAGAACATTCCCTATGCCTCGCTGCCGGTAATGCGCAGTGGTGTTTATATTCTTGGCTGGCCGGAAGGCGGCAGTCTGAACCCCTGGTAACCGTGACAGGAAAGAGAGGAAATCAATGAACACAAAAACATGGATTCTGCCGGTCTTGTCCGCCCTTCTGTTTGCGGATACCGTTTTTGCGGCAACCTTATACGAGAATGATTTTGAAGCGCTGGGAAAGCTGAATTTCCGCGGCTCCTTCGGCCCCCGCTGGATCGGGGATCTGAAGACGGCGGAACGTCAGGGGCATGTAAAGATTCATCGCAAAGGACTTTGCGAGCAGGGGGAGAAGTCGCATTCCGGCGTGATGTCTTATGTGCTGGACCTGACGGTGGACAAAAGTACCGGAAAATGGGGCGGCACGTGCATGTTTCAAAGTCCCGCTCTGCGGATTTCTCTGGATAAACCGGTTTATTTGACCGGCTATGTATATCCGGAGGTCCTGCCGCCGGATATAGTGCTCTCGCTCGGGGTGATTTTCGAGACAACAGATCCGAAAACAGGAAGGAGGAGCAGCGGTTCGCTGCGTCTGCCCCGGCGTGGTATCGACCCTGAGGGGTGGATGGTTTTCAGCGAGGATGTTTCCAAACTGGTGACCGGACGCTTCCCGGAAGCGGTCATGACCGGTTGGATGATTGACATTCACTCGAAGCGAGCTTTTCACGGCCAGCGTGTGAAACTGTATCTGGACGACATTACGGTGACGGATTCGCTCCCTTCCGTGAATGTGACCGGGGACGGCGTGGTGCGTGGACACGATATCCTCAGCCGGAATCCTTACGAAGTCAGCTATCTCTCCTATTATCGCGAGGTTCCGGAGGCGGCTCCGAATCGAGCCTTTAATTCCAGTTTTGAACTTGGCCTGAAGGACTGGTTCCCGATGATCCAGCGAAGCAAGGAGCATGAGAGAACCGGCAGACGGATTGAGCTGCCCGATCCCGCGGCGATTTTCCGGATTGTCACTCCGGGTGACGCGCCTCATGGCAAACGGGTCCTGAAGGTGGCGAGGAACGGAAAAAGGAGCTGTGTGACTCTTCGCTCTCTGCCGCTTCAAATTCAGGATGGAAAGGATTATGTGCTTTCTTTTTATGCACGGGCGTCAAAGCCGACTATTCTGCGGGTCAACTCCCGGCCCGTGAATCTTGCCTGCGGCTGGCAGCGCTGCGTGGTCTCTCTGCCCCGCATCGCCTGCTATCAGACCTGGAACGGAAAGAAGTTCCCCGGACGTTTTGAGTTGAGTTTCACCAATGAGGATGACGCGGACCTTCAGTTCGACGCCATTCAGTTCCAGCTGGCCCCGCTGACTGAATACCGCGGACACGGCATCGTCCAGTTTGCTGCGAAACCGCGGAACCGTTATGGGCTTTATCTTCCGGGGAGCACGCCGGAATTTGAAGTCACACTCTTCAATGATGCGTCGGAAAAACGGCATTCCATTCTGCGCTGGGAGATGAAAAACTATCGGCGTGATGTGGTCGCGAAGGGGGAGAAAACCGTGGAACTCGATGCGGGAACAGGGGATTCGTTCCGGATCTCCGCTCCGGCGGGGCTTCGTCACTGTACGCTTTCGGCGGTGCTGGAGGCGCCGGGGCAGAAATTGCAGAGCTGCACCGTTTCCGCCTCGGTCGTTGATGATCTGAAACAGCTGAAGGGGAATGAGTTTTTCGGCGGATGTCCGATTGAGGGGGACAATCCGCCCAACCTGCTGGACATTCTGGAACTGAACAAGCGTCTCGGCATGAGTTTCAATGTGAATTACCATACGGCATATCAGTCACGTGCTCCGAAGGAGTGGAGAAAGGAAAATCCCCAGTGGCGGATAATTGAGAATGTCGTGGATTTCAACCGTCAGTACGGATTCGAAACGCTGTTGACCAACTATGCGCCATTCCCCGTCGGGACAAAGCTGGATGCGGAAGGCGGAGAGATCGTCACGCCGGAAATCGAACAGGATGTATACGAGTATCACCGGGAGCTGGCATCGCGCTTCAGGGGAAAGATCCGTTATTTCGAGACCTTCGCGGAGTACCTGAAATCTCCGTTGAAACAGAAGGCTGCGGCCGCCGACCGGGTGATACGGGCCGCTTTTCGGGGCATCAAGGACGGCAATCCGGACGCTGTGTTCTGTGCGCTCGGAGAAAACAAGATGGATCAGGGCATGCTCCTTGCCAAAATGGAGGAGCTGTTCCGTCACGGCACATTGGAGAGCATGGATTTCATCTCTCTGCATCCGTATGAGCTCGGGAAGAGTGCAAACTCCCATGAGACCATGCGCAAGTTCGCGGAACTGATCCGGAAGTATAACCGGGGGAAGAATAAGAAAATTTTCGGAACCGAGGGCGGGTGTGCCGCCTCCGATGTCCTCTACTATGACGACATCAACTCGGAATCCCTCTTCTACGACCGCTATGTGACGGAGCTTGAGCAGGCGGAGTATATTGTCCGTTCCAACATTCTGATGTTCGCGGGGGGAATGTTCCAGAAAAACGCCATTTTCTATCCCTACAACGGCAAGGTGTCAAGCCGCAACAGCATGTACCATTTTGTGATCGCCGACAACGGAATCTATCCGAAAACGGTTTTTCCCGCAACGGCGAACATGATCGGCCGCCTCTCCGGGGCCGTTCCGGAAGGTGAGTTCGAGCAGCGCGATGCAAACGGGCTCCAGGGATATTATTTCCGCAAAAACGGAACTCTGTTCGCCGTGCTCTGGATCTATCGGCCGGATCACCGGACACGGGAAGCCGTTCTGCCGCTCTCCATGGACCGGGTTCAGGCGTACAATCTGGTCGGCGAACCCATCCGACTGCGGGGCGGGGCGAACACACTTTTAACTCTGAGTGAAGGGGCTCTCTATCTGTATCCGAAAAATGTTCCGGAGGCGGAGTTCATTGCTGCGCTGAAAAACATCAAGGTGGAAAATCCTACCGTCTCTCTGAAAATCGGGAAGAACGGTTCGTTGACTGCGGAGGTTTTCAACGATACCTCTTCGGAACTGACGGGAACCCTGACTCTTTCTCCGAGCAGAATGAGCCGGGATTTCCAGCTCCCCCCCGGCGGGAAGTGCTCCTTCGACTTCCCGTGGAACAATCGGACCTCTCTGACGGCGTATCAGGCGGAGATTCAAGTTGATGGAGAACGGCTCCGTTCAAACGAAATTCGTCCACTGTTCTGCGGCAAGGCAGAACGAAGGCCGCGTATTGACGGAAATCTGGAGGAGTTCCGCCATCTTCCCGGAATCCGCCTGGGAGCTGCACAGCAAATTTCTCTGTATCAGGCAAAAATCCGGAATTCCGCCGATTTAGGGGCTGTCGTGTATTTTCAGTACGACGATTCCTTCTTTTACATCGCGGCGGAAGTGGTGGATGATCTTCACCAGGTTCCGCACGAGCAGCCGAACATGTACTGGGCGAACGACGCGCTCCAGCTTCTGTTTGTAATGTCCGGAAAACGGTCGAAACTTTCTTCTCGCGACCTTTTGGAGCTGGCGGTCACCGGAACGAAGCAGGGGGGGCGGATCAGCACAACTCTCCTGGAACAGAAGCTCGATTTCTCCCGGGCGGAAGTCGCTGTTGTGCGCCGGAATGGGAAGACCTTTTACGAACTGGCGCTTCCTTGGGAAACTCTCAGCAAGGGGTTCCGGCCCGACAATTCGGTGAATCCCGGATTCAACCTTGCTGTCAGCGACAACGACGGCAATCCGGAGATCAGCCGAATGCCGAAGCTCAAGGGATATGAGAAGTCGCTTCAGATGAGCCGGGGACTTGTGGACAGTAAGGATCCGTCATCAGCTCTGATTCTGTTTTTCGAGCAGAAATGAGCCAGGTTTCTCTTCCCGTTGCTGCTCCCTCTTGTGGTTTCCCGGGTTGATGCGGAACCGGACGGGTGATCATGACATTGAATTGTACCTCTTTTGTCTTCTGGTATGTTTTCTTCGGGGGAAAGCGTTATTTCTTGCGGGAGAATGGAGCTCCCTGCCGGAGAATTCCCGCTTGGGCTGCCTCCTCCGGTGTTGACGCGGTTTCATGTTCGGTACTTTGCTGAACTGGCTGCATGACTATGGATTCCTGCCGGCAGATACATTCCGGCCAGTCGAAAATGAGCTCCGGAAACGGAAAGAGCGGGCGTGGAACCTGTCCCGAGATCTCAATGAAAACGGATTGCCAATTGATTTCCTGCAATCAAAACATGTGAGGCGATATGGCGCAAGACAGTTCAGGAATTGAGACGCGTATCCTGCAATGGCAACAGGGAAGAAGAATGAGGTGCGAAGCAGGTTTCGAGGCGGCCGGTCCGACGCAGTGCAAACGGCGGATGCCCCGCCGCTGCTTCTTCGACAGCTGTAACTGCCGCAGGGTATGTAAATTTGAGCCTTCACGACGCAACTATCATTTGGGAGGGGTGTCTTTAAAATTTTATTTACGATAAAATGCGCCCTCTACCGCTTTTTAACCGGGGGATGGATTGACGTTACCGGGCGGAAAGGTGTCGTCAGCAAGCTGCGATTTTACTGGATTTTTCACTCCCGTCCTGACACCCTTTTGAAAAGGAAGAGCCACCTGCCAGCAATCGTATGTTACGGCTGCTGGAAAGACGAAGTGGCTTCGAGACGGAGGATTCATCCTCTGGAACAGGGTGTTTCAGGTGGTTTTATTGAATCCCCGCCCTGAAACACCCTAAATATGTCATTTTTCTGGAAGCAGTTGAAACAGCGCGGTTTCCGGGCCGTCGAATTCATAATTGAATTCCGCAGTATGTTCCGCTACGGTTTTTCCGGAAAAGAGCTCGACGACGGCGGCTGCCTTGCGTTTCAGACGGAAGGTGCGTTTCCCCGACTCCGCGGAATGGCACGAAAGCAGATCCTCCGTCGCCCACAGCGGCAGATTGCACTCGCCGTAGAGATGAACTCCGGCCTCCTCCGCCTCTTTCCGCAGCAGCTCCGGCGTGAGTTGCGTGTACTCCGGCAGATGAAGTCCCGGCAGCGGCTGCTGCTCCCAGCGGGAGCCGTCACTCAGACCGCAGGGGCCGAGCCAGATCAGGCGCGTTCCCGGCAGACAGCGTTCGAGCTCCTGTCGCCGCGCGTCATCCAGCTCGACCCACAGCGGGAGAATCGCCACTTTCGGCACCCGGCGGAGCAACGGGAGCGACGCCCGGTCATAGAGGGCGTACGGCGCACCGAAACGGTTGCAGACCTTCTGGGCCTCTTGAAAAATATGACACAGCGGATTTCCCTTCCGTAGATCGTTGCAGTAGAGGACGCTCTCCGGATCGGCGATCAGCGCGACCTCGGCATCGGGCAGTCGGTCGGCGTCGGCAAGGTGCTCCCAGAGCTTCCGCATTTCACCGATGCTCCGGAGCACCTCGGGGGCCGAATAGTATCCGCCCCACATGTCGAACCACCAGAGCGAAGCGCCATGCAGCAGAGTGCGGCAGAACTCCCGGCGGAGCCCGGCGATGTCCGCCTTCGCGTTCGGCCAGGGACGACACCAGGTGACCCGGATGTGCGGCGTCAGCTGCAGATTGGCGGTGTGGGTGTGATGGTCCAGCTCGTGCAGGAACTGTTTGCCGTTCAACCGGAGCGTGCCGTGCAGGCTCTGGAAGCCGCCGCCGCCACCGATGGCGCGGTCACAGTAATCGCCGGGCGCGATAAAGAAGTCCACCTCCTTCGAGCCGACTACCCGCTCATAAGCGAGATGGCCGCAGCTGACCATGCTCTTCTCGCCCAGCTCCATCAGATACCCGAAGAAGACACCGATCTCCTGTTCCGGGCGCAGATGTTTCCGGGCGGCCGCGGCGAAGGAGCAGATGCCGTCGGCAATGAGTTCGCTGTGGAATTTCCAGTAGGTCAGCGCCTCCTTGTCCTCAGCCGGGTCGCGGAGCATTTCGCTGCAGCGTTCCGCATGGTAGCGGCGGACGAAATCAGGGATTGATTTCTGTTCCGGAAGCCCGTTCTCCCGGAGCCAGGCGAGAAACCGCCGCCGCTTGTCGTCGGATTCGGCTCCGAGCGAATAGTCCATCCACTCGTCGGTCGCTCCACAGGCGAGGATGACGCAGCGGATGTGATCGGCATATTTCTCCTGCGCACGTTCCAGCAGCGTTTCGAGGCAGTGGCGGGTTGTGTCGAGCCAGAAATCACTGCACAGCACTTCGGAAACTTCGCAGAAGCTGTCGCCGGGCTGCCGAAGACATTGCAGCTTCCGCACCAGCCACGGGGGCGAATTCAGGTCCACCATCAGGAGGAATTCCGCATCTGGGCAGAAGGAGAGAATGTCGTCGAACTGCCGGTCGAACGCCTCGAAATCGTAACAGCGGTCCCCGAGCCAGACCGGCGGATATTCCGAATAGGGCTGCCCGAGCGCGTTGACCGTATTGGCCGGGAAGAGGCAGAACTGACGGATCCCAAGTTCGGCGAACCGCTTTCTGGTCGGCAGTTCTTTTCGGAACGAACGATAGGCGAAAAACGGTTTTCTCTTCATGGCCGGCCTCCCTGGTCCGCCGGATAGATGATCCAGTCCCGGAACTCCGGCAGATAATCGAGCAGAAGTTCACGACTCATCGCATTGTTCCGGATAATCTCCCGATAGAAATACGCAGTCGGTTTCGGCGTGCGGCGGAATGTTTTGAAATCGACCCCGACCATGCCGAACCGGGGGACGAAACTGCCCCATTCGTAGTTGTCGAGCAATGACCAGTAGAGGTAGCCGCGCACATCGCAGGAGCGTTCGATCGCCTCTGAGAGTGCCTGCAGGTGACGCGCCAGATAGAGGATGCGCAGCCGGTCGTCGTCGCAGCAGAAGCCGTTTTCGGTGATATAGATCGGCAGATCGCGCAGTCTGCACAGTCCGTCGACCAGCCCCTGCGGATAGAACTCTTCTAGATAGAACTCCCGGTTGATCGGACGGATCCGGTGGCATTCGTATCGGGGAGCGTTTCCATCGGCGGTCCGTGCGGTGACGAAGTGGCGGGTGTAGTAGTTGATCGACCAGAAGTCGCAGGAGTGTTTCAGTCCGTCGATCACCTCGCCGTCGCGGTAGGGGAAGAGAATCTCCCCTGTTCGGATCGCGTGATAGAAGAAATCGTTGATGACCCAGTTGCGGATCCGGGTCCGCGTCACGTCGAACTCATCTTCCGGATCACGGGGCTGGTAGGGGCACATCGCATGGGCCGTGCTGAGCGGCGCCTTCGACCAGTTCCGGATCAGGGCCGCCGCCCGGGCGTGCGCGACGAGGCAGTTGGCCTTCCGGTCGTACAGCTCCAGCGAATCTCCGTTGTTGAATTCGTTGAAGATGTTCCACAGATCGACATACGGGGCGACCTTCGGTACCAGATACTCCAGGTGGCGGAGGAAATAGCCGATATTTTCCCGCTTGCGGAACTCCCCTTTCTCCTGAAACCACTGGGGGTGGGAGAAGTGATGCAGCGTGAGGCAGAGCCGGCAGCCGCGCCGTTTGAGTTCTTCGAACATCGCAAGGTATCGTTTCAGCGCCTCCTCGTCGTGCCGCCCTTCCTCCGGTTCGATCCGCGACCATTCGATCGACATGCGGAACATCTTGTGGCCCAGTTCGTCGAGGAGGGCGAAATCCTCTTTCCAGAGGTTCCAGAAGTTGCACGCCTTGCCGGAGGGTTCCGGATAGTGCTCCGCCTGTTCCCGGTGCCAGTTGGAACTGTGAATGTTGTCGCCTTCGATCTGGTGGCCGGCGGTCGCCGAACCCCAGACGAAATTCTCCGGAAACCGGATCTCATCTTTCATGGAAAAAATACCGAGCATACTGAATCTCCATTTTGAATTTTGGGAAAAAATCCGCCGACCCCATCCCGGGGAATGTCTCGGCGGAGACGGATCATCCTGTAAAAAATATACTTTTCGTTACTTTCCTTTTTTACCAGTTATGAAATGCGTCGACATCGTAGAAGTCGAGCTTGTCGATGTAGGGAGACCAGGAATCGGTGGCGTTCGCCTCCTCGGCGATCACGGTGAGCGGACCGGTGACGCCGCCTTCGCCCCAGCGGTCGAAGACCCGAATGACAAGCGTGTTCTCCGCGCCGAACTTTACGAGCTTTTCCGGAATCGGGTAATCCCGTTTCGTCTGATAGCATTTCGGATTGGATTGGAAGGTGGTCTCGCCGATTTTGGTCCCGTTCCAGTAAGTCCAGTCGCAGTCGTCGATCGGACCGCCGGAGAGGCGCAGGGTGCACCCCTTCCACGAGGCGGGAATCTTCACCGTGCAGCGGTACCACGCATAACCGTCATAGGGACGCTTGAGATTCTTCGGCGTGTTGGCGGGATAGGTGTAGTGCGGATTCTGCTGCTGATGCCCCTGCGATTCCCAGGAGAGGCCGAGTTTGATCGGGACGAAGCCCGCCGTGTCGGAAACCTTCCCCTCGTTCTTCGGGTCGAAACGGAGGCCGCACGCTTCCGGAACAATCTCCCCGACGGAGGGAGTCTTTGTATTATGACGCATCTTCTGCGAGGTAAAAAGACGGAAATCCCTGCCAAGTCCGATATTTAAATTGTTGAAAATTGTATTCCAGACCCGGCTGACTTTCTCCCGCAGCCAGCAACTCTCGTCCACCTGATCGGGCGAAAGATTCATCACAACAACTGCGCCATATGGAAAATCGTAACGTCCGAAAAGAGCCGGGTCAGTAGTGACCATCCATTTCTGCGGATTATCCAGCACAGGCAGTTCTCGAGCCTCACGGAGATACAGGTCGGCGTCCGGAATTCCGGCGAATGTCGGATCCTGTTTCGGGACTGATGCGCGGAACAGAGATATCCTTCTGTTCTTTAACTTGACCGGCAGTAAATTCAATGGAGCTCCGGGTAGAGCGATGTAAAGATAGTGAAACTTTTGGGAAAATGCATTTTGAAATTCTTTTTTCCCTGCTTCCGAGAGAATATTTTTTCCCAGAATGATTACCTGGTAGTTCCTGTTGAGTTCCCAGCGGCTTTTCCCTTTGAGAATGTCGAATTGCATTCCCATACGCTGTAACAGCCGGATATTTTGCGAATCTCCCAGATAGGCGACTTTCTGAGTCGGGATCGGCAGATTCGGTTTCCCCATTTCCGTAAGCATATTGTCTACCAGACTGGTAGCAACCGGATCCTTCCCATAACGGGAGGTTACATCCAGCTGACAGAAGAGAACCAGTCCATGTTTCATACGCAACTCCATCAGCGCAGCAAACATCAGATTGAATCCACAGTCAACGATCGTTGTAAAATTCCCGTAAGACGGTTTTCTGATCACATTACCCGCAACAATTCCTCCGTTACCGCATTTCCACTTTGAGCGCGGATAATGCGGAGAATGTTCCTGGGAGAGGACAAATGCGGGGACCGTATCCGAAGCTCCTCGCCAGTCGTGAAAATCCTCATCCTTGAGACCACGTACCAGCAAACTGTCCGGACGACGGATAAATGCATTGCGGTAACTGGGAGATTCGAAAACGAAGTTGCCGAGGTTGCACTCCTTCTGTTCGAAGAATAGAATCTTGCGGCCGCGTTGAATTTCTCCGCTGTTTTCCAACTGTTGCAGGAATTCGGGTATATGGTTCCCCAAAGCGTGTTGGCCGATAATCAACAGGCGGTAGTTCAGGGCCTCTTCAAGATTTGAAACCGAATGAAATGGAAAACCGGCCTTTCGCAACATGGCGGCTGTTTTCCCGACAGGATCATAAAGTCCGGCAGAAATATTCCGGAATTTCACCGGACGATGTTTCGGGAATATCTGAATTGCCAGATTGTCTGTAGAATCCGCGAATCCGTCACGGTAGACTTCCAGTTTCAAAAGGGCTTCCGTGCGCTCCGCCACCTCCGGAGCAGTCAGTGCAATCGGAAGTTTTAGAATTCCGCCCGGCTCGACAGTTGTCGAAGGAGAACCGGTTGCAATGACTTTTCCCGCTACCAGAAACTCCCAGCGAAAGCGTAGTTTTTCCGAGGTTGTCCTGTCGTTGACGATCACGATGCTTTTTTCAAACTGTTCTCCGGAAAAGAAGGCGTGATCTTTGTTTGTGAAATCATCTGTTCTGCCGCCGAGGAAAATTTTCAGGGGGCGGAAGGAGTCCCGAATCGTGTGGTAGATACCTTCCGGGCGAGTATAATCAAATAGGATGTATCGCAGAACAGGACGATCCGGTCTGATTCCGGCATACTTCACCCGTCCATCCACATTCCACAACGCCGGCTGGTTGTAGTCACCGTAAGCGCGAAATGTCATCAGGTCATACCCGGCCGGAAAATCCCCGAGGGCAGACATGCCATACGCCCGCCACGCCGGAACAACCCGGCGGTACATCATCGCGTTGACATCGAGAAAGTTCTGATTCTGCAGAGAAAAAGGCGAGCCCATTATGCTGCGGAAATTTGCGGGAACCGGACGGGGCTCTCTGGAAAATACAACATCCCCGAAATACCGGGCGGCGTTCTCCGCGACAAGCCAGGTATAGCCGGGGCCGGGAGCATCAAAACGACTGAATTGATGAAGAAAAGGGAAATTCGATTCTACAACCATCAGCGGTTGAGTATGCTTTTCCGCCCACTGTTTCGGCCAGTCCTCTTGTTCCTGAACCGGAGTACCCATCGACTGGTAATTCATCGAGGTGAAAATCTTTCCGGAGTTTCCTCCCGCATGTTGAAAGATCTCCCGCGTGGAATCCAGAGAGCGCATCACCTGCTCTGCCGTCTGCGCCAGAGTACGGGCTTTGATTTTCTCTTTCGGAACATAACTGGTATCATTCAGTTTGGAGGGATCCTGGTTCCAGGAGTAGTGACAGGTATTGAAATCCGTGTACCACATGAGAATACTTGGATGTGTTCCGTAGTATTCCAGATACCGCTCGACATTTTGTTGATAAAATCCCATTTCATCTCCCTCATAGGGCGGCATGGGATACAGCGTGTAGAGTCCCTGTCGGTCAGCTTCCTGTAGAAACAACGCATCACCATAGAGAGACTGTGTCCGAATCGGATTGAAACGGACAGTATCATAATTGAGTTCCCGGATATGCGCAATATACTGCGGCATGGAATACGGATTGGCAAAATAGGCGCGAACGCGCTCAAATGCGGGATTGGAATACATTCTCAGACGGGTCTTTTTCCCGTTCAGCCGGAATTCACCGTTTTCAACCCAGAATTCCCGGAAGCCGAAATCCATCTCCGGCAATGCATCAGCATCCCGGCCATTGACTTTCAGGGAAACCGAGAGGCGGTAGAGGTTGGGATTCTCGCAGTCCCAGAGAACGGGATCCGGCCATTGTTTCTGAACAGAGATTCGCTGTTCCGCTTCTCCACTCAAGGAGAAGCGGTGGGAGAAGAGTTTCACCGGAACTCCCGGGCGGCAGAACCGGTATTCCAGTTCCGCGTCGCCTTTTTCGTTCCGCGGATTCCGGATTCTACAGCGCAGTTCGACCGTCTTTTTCCGAAACGACGGCAAAGCCAGAGCATTCCACAGAACAACCGCGGAAGGCGCTGATTCCAGCCAGACATCCTCCATGAAAAGTGTAAAATGATCCTGAATGTCCAGCTGATCCTTCCAGAAAGCCACCGGGAAGCGATCAAGGAAAACGGAGAGCAGGTTCTCCTGCCGCAGTTTTTCCGTTACATCGATCACCCGCATGTTCGGAATTACATAGAATGCCTTGAAATCCTGCCGGAATGAATCAATCAATTCCCCATTCAGATAGATACGTCCATAGTTGCCGTTCAGGTTATTGAATTTCAAGAAAATTCGTCTGCCATTCCATTCCGAAGGGACGGAAAATGTTCTCTGATACCAGCCTGCAGAGTTCTGCTCATGAGTTTTTTCCACGGCTTCGAGTATTCCGTTTTTATCACGATAATGATGGAACATGATTGAACGGGGGCTGCCGGGAACGCGCGAATAGAGCTGTTCTCCCTCTTTCCGGGGAGCGCGGGAATAGTGGTCCGCCTTGAACATGCGCCAGACGCCGTTCAAACAAATGGCTTCCCTAATTCCGGAGTAACGACGCTGTTCTGCGCCCATCCGGATCCAGAGTTTTTTCTCAAGCGGGGAGATCTCTGTTTTTTTCAAACTTGGTTCATAAATTGAATCTGCCGGAAGAAAAATGATTCCTTCCCGGGCTTTCAAGGAATGCAGAGAATTCCATCTGCGAGGCAATTTCAATTCCCCCTGGAAGGCATCATCGAAATAAACCCGTATTTTCGTCCCGGCGGAAATCAGAGAGAGTTTCAATGGAGAGGTCAGATCCAGCACATAAGGAGACTCCAGTATATTTTCCCCCGCCCGCAAACAGAGTTTTCCTGCCGGGCCCATGGAGAGGACGGTAATTTGATTTTCTCCGTCACTGCAGGAAAACAGCGGAAGCGCTGCTGTGGTGCGGCGTTCGCGGAAGTGGAAACAAAAATCGAGTCTTCCCTTCTTCTGTATCGGAAAGTTGGAGAGAGAAACCGGTTGCATCTCCCGGGAACTGTTTCCCATTGCTTCCGCAAAGATTTCTGCCGGGGAAAGCGTTCGGTCGTAGAGGCGGACATCGTCATATACACCTTCCCCGACTTCGGTTTTAAAGCGGTCATATCCTCGTTTGCCCAACCAGATATCCAGTGATATTTTCTGGTTGAAACCAGGATCCTTCCATTCTGGTTTTGCATTTTTTCCAGCAAGCCGCCCATCGATGTAAACGGCAACTTCTCCGGCGGGAATGTTCCACGAAAAGGCGAGATGAGTCCAAGTGCCGGCTTTAAACTTTTGATTGACGATGAGCTGTCGCTGGTTGGGCGAACACACACTGAGTTCCAGCTTCCCTTTCGGGAGCTTGATGAGGTAACAGCGGAATTTTTTGCTTATTCCGTAAAACAGCCAGTTTGTATTTTCACTTGAACCGTCCTGTTCCGGCTTGTACCAGAAAGAAACCGTTCCTTCGCGACACTCCAGCGCGGGAAGTCGAGTTAACTGAAGTGCGGTCACCTGATCGTATGCATACCTGCGAAGTTCCAGAGCTTGACCGTTTACACCCTTCACATATCGGGGCTGGCCGTGGATCAGGGCTGGTGAAAGTTTTTCGTCTTCCGAACCGATGATTTCTGTATTCCCGTCCAGAGGCAGATGGAATCGGGGGGCTGCTGCCTGAACGGTGCCGAGAATCCCGAGTGCCAACAGGCTTGGAATAATTCTTTCTTTCCTGAACGTTAAATTCAAATGCAGATTCATATTTCCCTCTGATGTTGTTCAGCGGACCGGTCGACCGATCCAGAAACTGTTGGAGCGCGAATTATTCAGGACATAATTGGAGGTCCCCCACTGCGCCAGAATCTGATTCTGGCGATAAGGAGCGACATGCCCGTCACAGAATAGCATATTGCTTTTCAAGTTATGAGGAACATTGCCATTCCCGTTTGCGGCATGCCAGTTCGCAACGGAAAAACCGGCCCAGTCTTTATAGATTTCTCCCATGAGCAGTGCTGTTGCCGGAGTTCGAATCAGTTTGAGCGTTTTATATCCCCATATGTTGTTCTGATCGGCAGACGCAGCAAGGCCGAAACTTTTTCCATTCAGCTCCGCATTCATGCCGTATCGGTAGCGATCCATATGATTACCGCCGTAAGGATAGGGATTTACTCCGTTTCCAGTCGGCACCACCGGACTGCGACACCAGAAAAATGAATTTCGCATCATGTATTTTGAATTATCTCCTTCGGTATTGGCATCATTGGGATGTTCTTCATTCGGGTGTGTATTGAGATAGGCTCCCAGTTTGGTCATCCAGGTGAGGCCGGGAGGATCCACGGTTATCGGCGTTGTGGCATCGCCGGAACGGCAGAGCGGCAGCCAGGCATTGAAGTCGCTGGAGTAGGAGAGAAACGCTGTCCCTATCTGTTTTTCCCGATTCTGACAGTCGGCGGCCCGAGCGGATTCTCGAGCCTTGTTCAGCGCAGGGAGAAGAATTCCCGCCATGATTGCAATGATAGCAATTACAATTAAAAGTTCGATCAATGAGAAGTATTTTACAAACAAAACCGACCCGTTATTTCTCATTTTTCACCCTCTTTATTTTTGTGTAACGGTGTTGTTCAGTAACAAATGAATTTTGCAGGAGGAAGCATAACCTGTCCCTGACGAGGGAGTTTCGGATGCTCCAGACAGTCAATCAGAAGTTCGATTCCGCGTCGGGCTTTCAAAGTGGTATTCGTCAGAATTCCTCCGACGATCAGCGGACTTTCCCGGATGGTGTAGAATTCGTCTTGGCCGATGATGATGTCAGGAGAGTAGTTGTTCAGCTGCTGAATCACCGGTAACAAATCGTAAAGACTTCTTCCATTCAGAATGATGGCCTTCGGCCTTGTTTCCGCGACATATCGGAAGATCATCTGCAGTTGTTCCGGCGAGTCATACATGTGATGAATTACTTCCGTTTTCGTTTTTTCCGCCACGGTATCCAGTTGTTGATTCCAAGGGAACTGGGTGTCGAAAAAGCAGAAAATATTTTGATGACCGCGTCCTTTCAGATATCGGCATGCCTCCTCCAGTGCAGATTCGACTTGGTCCAGAAGCGAAATAACATCGGGTTCCGAATATCCAACGCGAAGCACGGGGAGATGATTTTCTTGCAGGAGACGCAGTTCCGGAATTCCCGTCAAAGAAGAACAGGAAAGTAGGGCGTCTATCCGGTTTCGCATCAGAAACTCCAGAACTTTTCCCTTTTCTCTGGAGGAGTATTTGGTAATTCCAAAAATCAGGGAATACTCTCTTTCTCTCGCGGCTTCCAGAGCTTCTTCCGCAAGGTGGGCAAAATAGGGATTGGAGATTTGTGCAATCAGCATACCGATGCATCTGCTACGGCCTGTCCGCAAGGATCGAGCATGCTGATTCGGTTTGTAGTTCAGTTTTCTGATAGCGGCATCAATTCGATTTCGAGTTTCCTCACTCATCCATCCTGCCTTGCTGCCATTGAGATGGTAAGAGACTAGCGCTGTCGATACCCCGGCTTCTTTCGCTATATCCTTCAGCGTAACGCCCATAACGCTCCTCAGGTTATTGAACTGGCATGCTATATTAATCGATTAATATAAGTATACCTCATTCCCTGAAAAAAGTCAAGAGCTCAGGTTTTTTTTTCGAAAAAAAAGTCATCTTTCAGAAGATTGTGATGACTTTCGCGATCCATGTTCGGAGGGCGTGCGTCACCGTTCTTTCCGCTTGGCGCGCTCCGCGTTCACACAAAAAAAGGCTGCTGCAAAGCCGTGAGGTTTCGCAGCAGCCTTCGGGAGCTTGAACTGTTATTCCAGTTCGACCACTACGCAGAGCAACGCCTTGCTGTAGTTCGCCATCGAACCGGTAAAGGTCCAGTCGAGATTCTTTCCCGGCGCATTGCCGATACCGCAGTCGGCCTTCGCTCCGCCGCGGAACTGATTGAATGCGAATACGGTCTGTTTCTCCCGATAGTTGTGGACCTGCATCGATCCGTATCCATTGGCGGGATCCTGCCGGCGGTCGCCGAAATCAAATACGGCATTGCTGGCCCCTGGAATCGATTTTTCATTGAGCTGACCGTAATTCCCCGGCCAGAACTCGATGTTGCCATCTTCAAACTTCCCGGTCTTGATTCCCGGAACATTGCTGGCGACTTCCAGATTCTTCACGATCGTCTGGAAGACCGCGCCGGAACTGTAGACAGGAACGCCGAGCTTTTTCGCATCGGGCGAGAAGGCGTCCATCGATACGAACACCCACGACTCCTTGCCGTTGTTTCCGGTGAGCTGCAGGTAATAACCGACTTTCCGCACCTTGCCGGAGAGCGTGGCGGAATCGTCGAATTCATAGGTGACATTTTCGCCCTTGACGCCGGAACGCAGATCGCAGCAGTAGAGCGGCTTCATGGCCGCGGCAGCAGGAACATTCGCCTTGACCAGATTCATCACGGCATCCGCACTCATGCGGGGACGCTCCTTGACGAAGACATAGAGCCGGGCTTCCTTGTAGTTCTTGCCGGAGCTGGTGAAGGTCCAGTCGGGATTCCGGCCGGGCGCGTTGCCGATGCCGAGATCGGAATTCTTTCCGGAATCGAACTTGTTGTAGGCAAACACCGTCTGGCGCGCCCGGTAGTTGTGGATCTGCATTGAGCCGTAACCGACTCCCGCATTCGGCTGATCGCCGAAGTCGTAAATATTGTTGTTGGCACCGGGGACCCAGGCCGAATTGTTCGGCCCGTAGTTGCCAGGCCAGAACTCGATGTTGCCTTCGCCGATCACGCCGGTTTTGACTCCAGGAACATTGGAGAGCACCCGCATGTTGCGGACGCGGGTCTGGAATACGGCGTTCGCCGATTTGACCGGGACGCCGATCTTCCTGGCGTCCCCGGTGAAGGGATCCATGGTGACCGCCACATACTGCACTTTGCCGTCGTTGCCGGTAAGCACGGCCAGGTAGGTGATTTCCGTAAGGATGCCCTGGAATTCTTTGCTGTGGTCGGCGATGTAGTTGACTCTGGTACGGTCGCCGAAACCGGAACCGCTCAGCAGATCGTATTCATAGACCAGTTTCGAGGTCCCCTTGAAGTAGGCGATCAGTTCATCGAGCACGACTGGCGGCTCGATGCGGAAAGCGCCGAGCGGCAGCCCCGCCTCATTGGCGAGAGTCGCTTCATCGGTCTGCTCCCACATGTAACGAAGCGACTTCGGAGCCTTCACCTTGTCCGAGCCGACCACGAGACTGGTGCCGCGGATTTCGACGGCTGCCGGGTAGTAGACTCCGTCAATTGCCGCGATTTCGAAGTTGGCGGCAGGCTTGTTGTTTTTCGTGGTCCACTGTTCGACATCGTTGAAGTCGAGAATGAATTTCCCGTTTTCGACGCGGTGGGATTTCAGCGTGGGGGAATCCGCCTTGAGATCGCTTTTCCCGTAGTCGCGCTTGAGTGCGAGCAGGGCAAGCCGCTCGCCGACCGTCTTCTTGTCGCTCGGATGGATGTCCTTGAGGTTGCCGACATCGTTGATGACGGCCATCCCGGCATCCTTTTCGTTGTCGGCGAACTTCTGCTGCGCTTCCCAGATCCGGGGCAGGCGGGTTTTGTCGCCGCCGTAGGTGAAGGGGGCGAGCTGGGCGAAATAGAGCTTGAAGTCCGGGTTGAGGAATACCTTTTTCCAGCCGTTGAGCAGCGCCTGCATCTTCTGCGTGTAGAGTGCTCCGTCACCGAGGTTGGCTTCTCCCTGGTACCAGATGGCGCCGCGCATCGCGTAAGGCACGAAGGGATAGATCATCCGGTTGTAAAGCACGGTCGGCTGCTGATGGTTGGTGTACGCCTTGAGCTCATCCGGATACACCGGCGGCGGCGGCGTCACTTCCCCTCTGGCAAGCGCCTCCCGGCATTTTCCCATCCAGTCGGCGTAGGCTTTCTGCGTCGCCTCGTTCACCTCTTTGTAGGCGGCGGTGCCGGGCAGTTTGGCGTTGACGCTCTTGGCGATGCCGGCCAGTTCCGGAACCGAATCGAATCCCTCCGGAGGAGTCCATGGCTCGATCCGGGTGCCGCCCCAGTGGGAGCTGATCAGGCCGATCGGAATGTTGAGTTTCTGGAAGAGCTCGCGACCGAAGAAGAATCCAGCGGCGGAGAACGGCGCGATATTGTCCGGTCGCACCGGCTGCCAGGTGATCTTGAAATCGGTCCGGGGCAGAGTAGACCAGCCATACGGGCGCATCTGGGCAATGCGGATGAGAGGAAAGTTCGACTGCGCCGCAACCTTGTCGCCGTCATAGTGACGGAACCGGGGATTTCCGCCCCAGAGCGGGAGCTCCATATTCGACTGCCCGCTGCAAAGCCAAACTTCGCCCACCAGAACATTGGCGACCGAAAGTTTATTCTCTTTGCCGGAGACCTCGAGCGTGCGGTTCTCGCTGCTCTCCTTCATTGGGGCGAGTTTCACCATCCACTTGCCGTCTTCCCCGGCTTTTGCACTTACGCTCTGCCCGGCAAAACTGACCGTGACCTCCTCGCCGGGAGCGGCTTTCCCCCATACCGGAACCTCCATGCCGCGCTGAAGCACCGCGTTGTCGGTAAAAACCGGCGCAAGTTCCACTTTCGCTTCCGCCGCAAATGCGAGAGCCGCACCTGCGAAAATTGGAAGCAGCCTTTTGAATTCATACATCTGAGCCACCTCACCCCTGGGTTACATGTTTGAGTATCTCCATACGGAAGTATTCGAATCCTTCCTCAGGATCGAATGCTCCGACCACTTCTCCAAATCGGAAAATGACCAGCTTCCCGGCCTTGCTCCCGGCTACCCCCAGGTCAGCGTCACGCGCTTCCCCCGGACCGTTGACTGCACAACCCATCACCGCAATTTTGCGCAGATGGATCGTCGCTCCGCCGGCTTTGATTTCCGTCACCAGCTCCTCCACCTTGTTGGCCAGGCCGATGAGATCGATTTCCGTGCGGCCACAGGTCGGGCAGGAGACGATCTCCGGACTGGCGTCGCGCAGTCCGCACGCCTCCAGAATGCGCCGCCCGGCGATCACCTCATCCTCCGGCGGAGCCGTCAGACTGACCCGCAGGGTATCGCCGATCCCCTCCAGCAGCAGAGCACCGATGCCCACCGCGGATTTGACGATGCCTCGACCGGGCGTACCCGCTTCCGTGACGCCGATGTGCAGCGGGTAATCGGTCCTGGCGGCGAATTTGCGGTAAGCCGCAACCGTCACCGGCACGCTGGAGGATTTCAGCGCCACCTTGATCTCCGTAACGCCGAATTTCTCCAGCAGAGCGCACTCCTTCATTGCGGAGATCACCAGAGCTTCCGCCAGCGCGTCGTCATGAGACAGCCCCCGCTCCATCATGCTGCGGATAACAGCGGGGCGGAGGCTGCCGGTGTTCGCCCCCACACGGATCGGCACTCCGTGGCGAACCGCGGATTCCGCGACCAGCCGGATATGCTCCGGCGAATCAAGATTGCCGGGATTGAGGCGGATCGCCGTGACGTGCCGGTCGATGGCGCGCAGGGCGAGCCGGTAGTCGAAATGGATGTCGGCGATGACCGGAAGAGGACTTTTCTCTGTAAGTTCCGCAAGGGCATCCGCTGCGGCTTCATCGGGCACTGCGACCCGGATGATCTCGCATCCGAGTCGGGCAAGACGGTTGATCTGGTCGAGGGTTGCGGCAACATCGCGGGTGTCGGTGTTGGTCATCGACTGGATTGACACCGGTGCGTCGCCGCCGACTTCGACGGTGCCGATCCGGATTTTACGGCTGATTCGGCGTTGGATTGACATGGGTTTTTTCTCCGACAGATTCCGTTGCAGTCGGAACGTCATCCCGTTCCGGGAAGATCGAATAGTAAATTCTTTTTCCGTCGAAGAAGGTGACGTAGAGCATCAGGCTGATCAGCAGTGTGACGAAGATGGTGGAGAGCACTTTCACCACTACAACCGGCAACGGTCGCCGGAAGACGATCTCGATCAGGCCGAAGAGGATGTGACCGCCGTCGAGCACCGGCAGCGGAAACAGATTGAAGATCGCCAGCGCAAAGGAGATGACCACGACGAAATAGATGCCGCTGATGAGCGAGGCGCTCCGCACCGAGTTGAAGAGCACCAGCCCCATGCCGAGCGGTCCGGACATATGGCTCGGTTTGAGCGTGCTGGTCTGTTCGGTCAAACCGAGCCGGTTGCCCAGCCGGACCAGAATCCCGCGCAGAGACTTGTAACTCATGTCGATGGTCGAAACGAACTGCTGGATCGGCGTCGGATGGTCCAGCAGGGAGATCGTCACGCCAATGGTGTGTGGCGAGATCAGCCGGGCCGCCAGGGTGACCGTATGCATCTTTCCCTCCCGTTCATAGGTCAGCTGAAACGGGGTTCCCTTGAGCTTGGAAATCGTCTCGCTGAACTCCGCCGGAGATGCGATTTTTCTGCCGTCAACCTCCAGCAGCCGGTCGCCCGGTTTCAATCCGGCGGCGAGAGCGGCGGAGTAGGGCATGACGCCGGCGATGGAAACTCCGCCTTTCGCATCGGCCGGCTGCATATAGATGCCGGTCATATAGCGGCTGAACTCCGGCCCCGGAGAGGGGGTGATCGGTTCCGGGCGGACCGTCACCTCGACCGTCTGATCGCCGCGCCGCAGCGTCATCCGGATCGGATTGTTACCGGCCAAATTGATGCCGAAGAGGAATTCATCGAAGTCGATGATCGGCATGCCGTCAATCGCCACGACATAATCTCCTGCCTTGATGCCCGCCTTTTCCGCCGGGGAGCCTTTTTCCGGCACCAGTTCCAGCGGAATGAGCGGCTGAAAGAAGGGCCAGGCGATTTTTTCGCTGCGCAACCGTCCCGGCGCGTTCGGATTGTCCACCGGTGTGTAGGAGATGGTGATCGGCTTCCCGTCGCGGATTACTTCCAGATCGACCTTGCCGATCGAGAAGAGAATCTTGCTGACGAACTGCGCCCAGGTGGAGAAGAAAGGTTCGCCGTTGATCTTGACGATCTTGTCCTCGGGACGCAGGCCCGCCGCATATTCCGGCCCGGCCGGATCGACCGAAAGCACGGTAATCTCCCGCATCTTCGGGCTGTCCTGCGGCATGCCGATCCACCAGACGAAGCAGGCGATCAGCAGTCCGGAGAGAATGTTGAACAATGGACCGGCCACCGCGGTGATGATCCGGTCGATCGCTTTTGCGCGCGGCAGTTCGGTGCCGTCGGCCGCTTTGGGGACGGCGTCGGTGGCATCCACCTGCGGCAGCTCCACATAGCCACCGAAGGGAAGCCAGCCGAGCCGGTATTCGACTCCGTTGATTTTCTTCTTCCAGAAGGGACGGAAGCCGAGCGAAAAGGCATCGATGTGCATCCCCCGCCATTTCGCGGCGAGAAAGTGGCCGAGTTCGTGCGAAAAAATACAGAAGCCGATCGCGATGAAGACAAAAAACAATGCCCCGATCGACAGCAGAATATCCATCAATTGATCCATAAGACTCTTTCCATGATAAGCCGGCGGCGCGCCGCCGGGAATGAACTACGCAAAAAACACCTCGAATTCATATCATAGTTGAAATTTGTCTTTTTTCAAGGGAGTTTGAGGAATATCTGCCGTTATTTACCGGATTTTTTCTCCTCTCCGGGCAGAATACGGTAGATGTCGAGCGTTCCAGTGAATCGGTTTCGGAGGGGCTCCCAGTCGAGCTGTGCCGGATCGTCGCAATGGAGAGCCAATGCCGCCGCCTGCAGAAACATGCCCGGCAAATTCAGACAGGGATTCAGCAGCAGCGTTTCCGGAAACGCTGCGCGGATTCTTCGGATCCCCTGGACGAGTTCGGGCAGGGGCCATCCCCGGAGCACGAGCACCAGATCGTATCCCGCTTTCGGTGTTCCGTCGAGCCGCTGCAGCCGGTAACGGACTGCCGGCATTCCGGCAATCTGCACAACCTCGGATTCCGGTGCGGCGTCCCGCAGAGAAAGCGCGCGTCCCGCACCGTCGGCGTCGACTCCCTGAAGTATGCCCGGGGGCAGAAACGACAGAAGTTCCCGTTCCCTCGTACGGTCATCCAAACGGCGTCGGTAGTCCTCTGTGGCCCGGGGCTGGTTGTTCCAGGCGTACGGATACCCGGCGCTTGCGTCGAGCAGGAACAGTTTTTCCGGAGGCAGCTCTGCGATTTCCCGGTAAAGCTGAAACCACTCCTGCACGTGCCAGCAGCGCGCACCGCAGCACCAGTTCCAGATCAGCAGGGCGGCCAGCGGCAGGGTGAGTACGGGGGCGAGCCAGGGGTGGGGCTGTGGAAAACGTGTTTTCAAGCGGCGGAAGATCGCCTCCGCACCCATTCCGGCGAGAATCGCCGTGGGAACCGTGAGCGGCAGGTAGACCCGGGCTGCTCCGGCATTGGTCGCGAATGCCGAACCGAACACCGCAAGATAGAAGATCAGGAGCGGCCACGCGCGCCGGAAGCGGAACACCACTCCGGCGAGGGCGAGCAGCAGCACCGCCGGACCGTTCAATTGCAGCATGGAATCCGAAAGTATTTGCAGAAACTGCCGGATTCCGGTGACGGGAATCCCCCAGACGCGCGCCGCCTGCAGTGCCTGATAATTCATCCCATGAGCCAATTTCAAAAGTATTGGCTCTCTCGTGTTAATCACTTGTTTTTTCGTGCG